>JGI24021J15306_10001114_pt1 | contig 24903 bp, 14 predicted proteins | sample Ectturendosymbi1_FD_15306 | JGI IMG/M metagenome (IMG submission 15306) | reverse complement strand
TTTGTACCTTTCCCGTCTGCTTATCACCTCTCTTCGGATATCGGGTGGGGCAATTCCAGCGAGAAGGTACAAACAGTTTGTGTTGGTGGGTTTTAGGCATCCTGTAATAATGCGGAAACTGTCGTTTAGTGCAGGGTCGAGGTATTTGGCTGATTGAAATATGAGATTGCCAACATCTACGAAGCCAATACCTAGAGTGTATCCAGAAGTTCCTGAGTGGGCTTTTAGTTGGCTTTACGCGGTCAGGGTCATTCAAAAGGTCATATACGTTGTTTTAAGAAACGAGAAGAGTAAACGGTCACTACGCAATTACCTAGAACAGGGGTGCACTACCTGAGGCCGTACGGCCGAATGCGGCCTTCAGTAAATATTTATGCGGCCGTGCACATGTAATTCAAAGTGTAAGTTATGCGCATTAATTCAAACTAAACGATTTCAAACCGTAATAATTAAAACTGACTGTGCATTAATTAAAATTATTTTTTGCTGCATGAAGGTACTTTGCAGATATACCGCCAAACAATGTGTGGAAGTGGGCTAGGCTCAGTGTGTTGAAGCAGAACAGAAGAAATGCAAAAAATAAAAATATCTTGAACTGACTAGCGGCTGTAATTCATAAAAATAAACGTGATGCGGCCTGAAATAACAAAAAGGTTGTGCACCCCTGAACAAATAGAAAAAGGTATAGAAGCTGAGTGTGATGAAAATAGTCTATTACAGTAAGCTGCCTATCGAAAGGAATCCTTTCCCAGCAAAGAATCTCAAACACAAAGACCTTTCCGATTAGGCTATATATTTCGCCCATTGAACAGGCATCATTGCTGACAATCGTGTGTGTTAATTTTGGCGTGTTGTAGTGGCCCGTCTTAGTGTGTTTGTGATCGATAAAAGCAGGACATGACAAACAAACGTCGAAATCAAGTGCAGAATATGAAGCGACAGCCTTGACTTGACTACTGCGCAATGTTTCGAATTCAAATCCTTTAATGCACAACATGCCGTGCAACGATACATTCCCGAAGGGCATATTTATTGATCAGCAAGTAAGTCCTGCACGTCTTTCAACAAGTGCAAAAATTGCAAGGGCGGGTCGGCTTGTCGATTTAAATCAACCAAGCAGTCCATGCGTTCGTGTTTCATCGAAGTTTCTTATAGGAGTAGTTTTCAAAATATCTTTCGTTCCCTATTAATAACTGTTGCCGCGTCTTAGGCGATTGGCGGTGATAAAGCAATTACACCACGTACTCATTTGTATGTAAAAGTACAATGAGATTTACTAACGATTAGTTGGATGTGCATGTTGTTTAGGTAAGGTCGGTTTGTAAATTGTTGTACCTGTATTCAGTCGCAAAAGCTGGATGCATAAGCGTTGTTTGAAGTTCTTCTTTTACGTTGGAAAAATCGAAACGTCTCTTTGAAAGGATAAGAACAGAATGCCAACTTCTGGCCTGTTAAATGACATCGCCAAAGTCTCAGGACCTGTTGTTCACCTTATATCCGGTGGACAAACGTTCCGACGGCGATGGGCCTGGAACGGATGTATTAAGCAACAGATGGCTTTTACTATTACTATCAATGGCAAGCGAAAAACAGCATTTTATCTGGAAAAATACGCAACTGTAACATGATGAATTGCAGGGTAGGATTAAATGAACGCGAGGCCCAGGGCAAAGTCGTGACCGCGAGGCCCCCTAAATGTTTAGTGCAACTACGTAGCGTTTCACACGTCCTCGTTCCAACTTTGTAGAATCACCTGTCAAAAATGTCAACAGTGATGCGAATTGGCAGCCTACACTCCAGAGACAATTGGGGGTGACCATGTACAGCGGTTCGTGTGTGGTTGATTTGTTCAAACACGTAATGATTGGTGCGACTCAGGAGCGTAACGAGGTTAGATGGCGCCCGAGGCAAGAACAAGTTTGGCGCCTCATACTTGAACCTGAGGTCTTTCGGAAGGAAATGTACTGTGATGAAGAAAGTACGTGTGATATTATTGGGACTTTTCGGCGCTCTCTGCAGTCATTCGGCGACCCATAGTGATTCGGAGCCCGGGAAACTGTGCTCACTTGGGCCCCTTCGTTACGCCCTGGTGAGATTGCACTTCGCTCATGTCGGCTCCTTTGCCTGCAGAGGCTGGTTGCGAAACTTGGAAGTGTTCCACTATTGGTCTTTGTTTCGTAATAATAACACGGCAAAAACTCTTCAAATGTTCACTTTACGTCACGGTAGTAGGCGTTATTCCGCATGTGACCATGGCTCCCTCTGCAGGCGCGGATCCAGGGGGGGGTCGCCTCCCTTACAAAATCTACGAAATTAAATATATTCACCATGATTTTGTACAAATCGGAAAACAGCATTTGCTATTTAAGGCTATTTTGCTGTCCATTATTTTGTCACAGCAGTGTTGTGAAATACTCCTATACTTCACCTCTCTTACAGCAGTTTTAACCCGTAATGAGACTTGACTACCAAATTTTACTGAAATCGCCCCCCTAACCTTAGTGTCTGGATCCGCCCATGTCTCGCTGCGAGTTTTTTCCACTCAGATCTGCTTTTTTAGTCGACCTGGGTCTCTAGAAAAATTGCGTTAAATCTGGGTTTTTTGAAGTGATAAATTCATCAGCAACTTCATAGTGTTCAATAATTTAATGATAACTTTACATTAGAGTGTTTGCATGCGGACATCAGGTGAGAAAGTACGCATATCGGATGCGGAAGCAGAACATGTGCCATCGGTTTCATATTCTCATGTAAGGTCAGGGTTATACAGTATATATAATATCATTGTCCAATGCCAATTGAACAAAATGGTAAGACAAGGTTTAGGACTGATTTTTAAAATTCCGATGTTTCCCCATGCATACAAATTAAAAACAAATTTCAATTATTAGAGGAAGAAGGCATTGGGAATATATTTTTGTGGGATTTTAGATCGCGCTACATTTCAAGATTGCACAAAATTTCCTAGTTTCATAACAAATGTACTCCTACAATTACTGAGAGATATCATCAACGGAGTATGCTATCAGCGTTATGAAAAACATTTTGAGCAAAAAAAAGGTAGTGCAAATGTTAATGTTAGCGTTGAACAAGAAAATGTAGAAGAGGAACTATATACTTCAGTATTCGATGATATCGTTTCAATTCATATAAGCACGCTCATGTGTTTTTGTTCGTAACAAAAGCTGACTAGGTGTTTGTTCAACGAATATGTTGTTTTTTGATGTGCAATCTGCGGGTTTACTTGAAATCAATGAATGGGAGCCCGGCGTGTGACTGTTGAACACAGATATCTTGTCAGGTAATGCAGCGAGACAGTGACACTGCTGATAGCGGTAAGCCACGTATAGTTTTATACTGGATGAAAAGAAGCATGAGTACATCTGTAGCAGTGCTTCCACAAGTTTGAAAAATCCATTGTTAGTGTGAGACTGTGATCAACGAGCCCAAGTGAATAGCTTTATCAAATGATTCTTATGCGGGCTTCTTTTCACACAGTAAAAATACGTGGCTTACGTGGCTTATTTGAATACGTCTGTGCAGACTTGTGGGAATATGTGATTATCGTAAAGTTTAGTTCTGACTTTTAGTGAGCACTCAGTGCAAAGCATAATTGCTGTGGCGAGTTTTTGTAATTCATCTGTTCAGTTTGCTTTAAGCCTGTGTGGTGTTCTAAATTTAGTGAGTTGTCCGATAGTCTTGTCAACATAAAATTCTACTTCTCCTTGCTTGAAATAGTTTTGCAAGAGTGTCTAACTTTCTTGTTTTTACACCACTCATGTTGTTCTGGGCGTTGATTATTTTTAAATTATGAATACTTATTTGTAGAAAGTGCTCGAAGAAATGGATATTAGGCAGTTTATGAAAATAAAAAGCATATTTCGACGTTGCCCCCCGTCTGAAAAAATTTCTGCGGACGCCCATTGGGATGGATGCAGTGATTTCAATCTAATGCTTGGGTCATAAAGCGTGGTGCCGTTTGGTTCAATTCTTTTAAGTCACTCAAAAAACGATGAATGCCAAAGTTGTCAGTTTCCTTAACTTACATACTGAAAGCAGTAATCTAAAAGCTCTACAATTTTGACCCGTGGTGTACAGCTTGAAGTCAAAAAACAGTAAAGGGGTAGTTTGATATTCAAGCGCGAGGCCCCGGGCATTTGCCCGGTTTGCCAAATGGTTAATTCGGGCCTGATGAATTATGACGCATGATTAGAAAGGCCTAAACAATTTTATTGAAAATAATTTTGGTACAAATTTTAAGCAAGCGTGAAAAATAAATTTTAAGCAAGTGTGAAAATCGTGAAAATCTCAAATAAGCAGGCCGAGGGTTTGTTATATATCAATCCTGAGGATGTTTTCTAAAAATATCGCGACAGCTTTTGATGGATCAGTTGATTAAAATATGCAAGAACGAAGAAATCTTTGGCGGTGAGAAACACGTCTCGGTTCCACTGCAAAACACTATCAAAAAGAAAAAGTAATGTGCAAAAGCAGAGGCTATAATGATCTTGTTAACGCTGCAAACATGTTTTAAAGTGTAATTTATTGTGTCAAGTGGGATTTTATTCTTGAAAATCAGCACCATTTTTCTGTAAGGCAGCGGGAACGAAGAAACGGTAAAGTTTGTGATTTTTCTTTTGGTATAGCAACAAAATTTGTGTAAAAACACTTTATGCTGAAAAATAACTCCTTAGATATAGGATAGCATGTCTTGATGTGCTAGTTTTGATGTTAGCAAACTTGATTGCATCTTTTTATGTTGAACTTTGAAATCATCGTTGTCAACCTCAAAAATTTGACGTTGCTTTTGGGAAAAGTGTTCAGGGATAATTATGTCTCACAAAAGTGGTTTCAGGAAAATCACACTGTCTTTGCATGAAAGCACACAAGATTAAAACAAACGTATATTCATTTTCCAAATGACAATGCAACAATAATCTGTTGTTGTTGCAATCAATAATCGTTGTACCGACACACGGTGAAAAAATTGTTCAACTTGTGTTTTCATGCATTTTTCAGCGTTCCTTGTCGTTTATGAAGCTGATTCATTTCACACTGTTGCACGCCATAGGATGTAAAACACGCCTCTTCGAAAACCTGGTCCTTTGGTTCATATAGTAAGAATCTCAAACGCAAGAAGTTTAAAAAATTTTAGTTACAAACATACAACTCCAATGGTAATTTGAAAGCATAAATGCTTGTTTTAGCAGCATCACGCTTCATAAAACATTCTGATCTTGTCTACACGAGACACAAAAAAACAGAGTTGGAAGACGCTTTTCTAGCACGTAAATGATCAATGAGTATCGGAGGAGCCATCAATTTTTGTTTTTCAGAAAAAATACTTGTCATTTTTTGTTCTCGGGAACTTTTTAATTGCCCTTTAACTCTTGATCAATGAATACGTTTTTACCCAACCTCAGGACTTTGACTGAAATTCTGCACAGGGTTGCAAAGTTTGTATTGACATAACTTTACAACTGTCTGTTTTTATTTAACCTGCGGAAAATATTTGCTGTATAGCTCTGTCACAGCAATGAGCTAACAGTTCCAACAAAATTGTTCAATTTAACCTTTTGTCAACGTGCAAGCAATAAAACGGCTCTAGCAGCGCAGTTTCTGCTTGTGCAGAATGGGAAACAACGTGACCATATAATGTAGTTAAACGCTATCGCTGGTCGGCAACCATGGCGCTAAACTGTTGCGTTGTAGCGCTTGGCCATAATCTGGGCAGCCTAGCAGTCGCGCTACGAATCTGGAGCATACATCGCTTGATTTTGCATTCACAACTAAAGTATGACGCCATAGTTTCCACCTGGGCAGGTAGTTATATTTAAATGTGGAATAGAACGCAAGCGTGGTTGTAAAAATGAAAGAATGACAGAACGCAAGCGCAGCAAGGTACGAAAGAAAGTATTTGGCGAAGTAGAAGATTTTTGTGAGAACTACATCGATACGAACGAGTAACCCTGAGACAGAAATCAGGTCTCAGGATATGTAACTCATTATGTCAGTGTTTCAGTTCATTTTAATAAATAATTCATCGATCCAACACGAGGCACATTCTCAGTTTGGTTGCCTTGAGTAGAAATTACACAAATCATGAAGCAGTTAACTTTTGCATGTCCAATGCAATGGTACATAGGTTTTACCACAGAGGTAATAAGTAAATCCACATTTCAAGTTCGCCTTAACACTTTAAGAAATGATTTGGATATTTTCAATGTGAAGCTGAGTTTAACGCCATACCACGTGGTTTCGCATTTGGTTTTGCATCCAAGAAAGTAAAGCTGGGGCTGCTTCAAGTGTGACAATTTTTTACGATAGGCATTTCAATTTTTGTCCACTGGTGCATGCTGACAAATTTGCTGCCGACGTGCAAAGGGCAACACTTTTTTGTTCTCGTAAAAAATGCCGGCCGCTTGTGAGTGCTGAACCATTTTGCCTGAGCACTTTGTTCATATCTCCGCTCATAAAGAAAAGCGATCGCGTAAACCCAGTTTTTTACCATAATAAGGCAACCATGGTGCACGGCCATAAGTCACGAGGCTCTATGGTTTAGTCAAGTGTTGTTGGCTATTCGTGGATGAAGACAAGTTCGAATCCCGAACATCGAAGCGCTGCTGATGATGGAGTGCCAGCCTAACACAGTGTTATAAACTATAGTTGTTGCATTAAAGCCGAAGACAGACAAACAAGTCATGCTTATTTACATGACCAACGAAAGGACGCGGAGTTCATCAGGTCAGCTGATCATACGTCCGTCATTATGTTTGTTCAGCTGCTACAGCAACGAGAGACAAAAATCAGTAGAAACTCCAGAAATATAGCAACGACACAAGAAGACAAGCATTATTGAATGATAGGCCGATATTTCAAGTAAAGCACAGGCAACAACAATAAGAACAAAACAAGCACAGAGCATTTGCCACGCACAGAACATATTCTAAAATACAGACCCTACGTCAAGGTAATGCGGATCAAATTTGTTCATCAAGACCAAGAAGGTGTTTTTTGACTCGTGTTCAAAAACTAGTGGGACGCAGCAGCTTGAGATCCAGTATAAAGATCCAAACACCAATCTCGTCCAAACAACAATCTCATCATAATTGCGCCATGGCTCTGAGTAATGGTGTGCCAAGGCATGAGCGGATAATTTCAGAGAAGCAGCAAAAAAGTCACTAGATTTGTTTCTAGTGAGCAGTAAGGTATATGAAAGTTAAGCAGTACGACTGAGTATTTTCTGTTGTCAGTAGGTCTACGTATTACGAGCAGTGATTAGAAAAATAAATATACTGCAAAATCGGACTGTTTTTTGTGATTTCTACGCGTATTTTAAAATGAGGGGAAGCGAACACCACTTTATTTTTATGAAAGAGGTGCCAGCTTCAAAAAGGTTGGGAACCTATGTTCTAACTAGGTGAAGCAATTGGCGAAAAGTTGGTAAAGCTATTCTAGGTTTTGGTACAGGTTTGGGCATCAGGTAAAGTCAGTGAAATGTTGTCACACAGCCCTGGTCACTTTGGGAAACTTTAACCAATGTACAAAATTGAGAAAAAATCAAGCAAGCCTTGATCTTGTTTGGATGACCATCATAACATGAATCGTCTTCAGCTGAAAAATTAAAATTCTTTCTGTTTTCTACTTTTTTACCTACAAAATCAACGGTGCTTTTCGAAAAATTTTTACAGTGAAAATAATTTCTTCCTCTTTTTAAAACTTTCCTGGTCAATACACTTACCAGTTCGCCATTGGTAACACGCCGTATAAACGCAGAATGTGAAACACTGTCACAGACTGGAAAATTCCTGCATATATTTGATTAACAAAGAAATACATGCGTTTATACGCTTTGTACTACTCTCATTTTTTCAAAATATCATGTTTTTTAAATAAACGAACTTCAAAAATTAAAGGAAACTTTTTGTTGCTCATAAAAACGTTATTGCCAAGGAGTTGTGGACTATCTGAGGCTGAATGGACGGCAGCAGAACAACGATATTATAGTCATTTCGGTTTGTTTGACCAATGACGAAAGACAAAAGGTCAGACTAATGCTGTGTATCTTTGCGCATTGGGTAATCGCCAACGCAAAACAAGCTCTTGAGTTGAGGCCTGCTGCACATTTTAGTTTATTAGTTATAGCGGTGTCGTCGAAATACCTTTCGTAATGAGAGCGCATGTTAAAAATAAACCAATACGTTTGTGAGTAGAAACAGTAAAGCAATACCAGAAAAAGTGATCATCTTCTTCAGAATACCGTATCTGTAAGACGTTCAGCGTACAAAAAGTGCTGTAAGCCGTACTCTCTAACACAATAACGTTAATATTGCTTGTGTATTTTTGCATTGTATGACTCATTTATTTGCTACGTCAAAAACGTTTCCAAGAGAGGAATGCAACTTTCGGTTTTAACAGTTCTCAGGTCAGCAAAAAGCCTACAGGTAAAAGGTTGCACTGCGGAAATGTGTGTGGCGCTCAAAAATAGTTCTGGGCAAACTGAATGTTTAAAAAATGCGTATCGTGTTTTTTGAGAAATAAGGTAAGCCTATGTTTGCTCTAAGCATTCTTCAGCTTGTTGGTTAAAATCGTCCTGATGAACTTTTATACGTTAGTGTTCCTTCAGGCAAATCACTTGCCCGTCAGCGCTACAGAAAATACGAATTCCCGAATAATCGTAATGTTCGTAAAATGCTTCATTTAGCTATGATGAAATTTTTTCTTTTTTTTCCATTTTAGCAAAAAAGCGTCAACATCAGGTTGGTAAAGAAAACTACCTTATTTTCCACTACTTTTGCGTTTCGTGACAAGAAAATTTGGTTCTACGCATTCGTTGAAAACGAATGCATGTGCTAAATACGAAAACATCTGCTTGGCTTGAAGTAGACTGCAAATTACCGCAAACAATGTTTGTGGCCAGCCTAACATCCCTTGCTTTCGTAAAACGTCAACAACAATATGCGATGACTGTTGAAAGTATAGATCCAGAATGTTTTCTGTCCTGCGTATCGTAGGCGGTCTTGCCCTTCATCTCAGTCCGCATTCGTCAGTGACAGGTTTAGAAGGTACGCGCAGCTTTATTTGCTCACTCCAGGTTTTACGGCTTCTTGTCTGTACTCAGTGAAAGGGTGTTTGAGGTTATGTGCGTTTTTGTGGCTGTAAGCTGAAAGTACGCCGATTTGATAGTCTTACATTGAGGCAGCACAAAAAGATGGTAGATAGCTGGCAAATGCGGAGTTACAGACTCAGTTTTATGGCGTTATGCTTCGGTGACTCAAGTAGCTAATGGTTGTTGAACAGGAATCAAGGACATAAGGACGTTCAGTTTCTAGGACGGGCTAGGAAATCGCGGTGGGGATTTGAAAGAAAGCAGTTGCTAGACTAAATCACGGTTGTCAACAGAGCAAAGTTTATGGCCCAGACAAAAATCTCTTTCTTTCTTCAGTATCAGAATCGGTTGTAAAGTGGTTCTCTGCTCTTAGTACAACCACATGTATCCTTAAAAAAATCAAAAGAACGATGTAGATGCAAAATAAAAAAAAATATAATGGATTGAAGAGAACGGATTAGCCAAAGAAAAGACGATGGATCGGCGTCATTTTAAGAGCTTTCAATTTGCGATTATCTACCGAATGCATCAAGACATATCAAGTTAGCAAAGCAATCTGTGTATCTGACCGGGAAATCTTAAGTACTGGACATTGCTTTGGTATAACGATTTCTAGCATAAAATCCAAGAGCTATTGACGACTTCACGTGGTTGCATATGAGCTGGTGCATATGTTGCAGATATATGTTCTAGAACAGAAGGCTAATATAGGCCTTGCGCGTGAATTTCGTGCTTGGTCACAAAGATTACATTCTATAGGCAGATTGTGTAACCCAGGGTGTGGCTCACTAAACCAGGAGTGCAAAACCTTTTCGCTATTGCCGGCCGCGTTACGTATGTTTACATCAATTACGGCCGCTAGTGAGTTCAAGATATTTTTTGCACTGCATCTGTTCTGTATCCACACACTGAGTCTAGCCTGCTTCCACACATCTGTTTAACCATCTTGCTACTAAGTATCCCCATGCAGTGCTGTAGACAAAGAGTTTTTATTAATGCACGGCCGCCATAATTTATATTTTAAATTACATTTTCACGACCGCATGAGTTTTTATCGAAGGCCAGATGCGGCCGTGCGGCCCCAAGTTGTGCACCCCTGCAGTAAACGTTTGTTTAATGCAGCAGGGTACTTGACAAGTTCGTTGAAGACAATGCAAGAGGGAGGCTTGTTGACCGGGACACGTGGATTGCATTCAGGCAATGCCAATATCTGCACAGCACTCAATCGTATGAAAAGTTAATCAAGGAAGCAAACAACACAAGGGCAAAGCAAATAAAAGTTAAGTAACCCTCTAAACCGGGGCCGAACCCGAAATTGTCACTTGGAGGGCCGCTGGGGGTAAAATATGTTGCTGGGGGCTAATTATGTGCATACATCAAAATAAACTAGGCATTTATCTGATTACAAACAAACCTTAGGAGTAGGTGGGTGGGTCAAGATAAACCTTGCGGAAAATTCCCCTGCCTCTGGCTCTAAATATGAAGGGCAATCAAGTTACCTTGCACTTATTATGGTTAAAATTTTTGAATAAATAATTTTCAAACAAAGCGCATTTTTTCTCATGCGCGATGATTTTACCGCCCAATAAGTAACGTATGCGCCATACTCACATGGACATTATCCACAGTTGTTCCTTTGTAAGGAGGACACTTGATTTCAACGCTTTTTATGAAAGGTGGCTTCATCTGATTATTTTTTTCATTTTAGAGCAAATAAGCAAAAGCACCACTGCGGTTAGTACTCAAAATGATTGCGTCGATTGGCGTAATTTGCTTTAAACCGATTGCAGTGTCGCAACACACCGTGGTTCGGCGTCCGCACCTTTATTCAAGCGTGACACGTATTTGTCCAAGCTTCACTAATACTTCTTTCATTCATTCAAAGCGATCTGACAAGAACAAACAAGTAAAAATGAACGACTGCGTCAAAGACGTCAGTAACATCGCGCGTCCTGCAGGAAATTGCCGTCAAGGCATGTGTCACCGCGCCTACGGCATATATTGCTTAATAAACACTGTTTGCAATGTTGCACCTGTCTTGTTTGCTCCGGAAATTGTCACATTCTCGCATTTCACTCTGACGGTGCCTCTTGGGCTGCCACTGGTGGTATTACAAGTGAGAGCACACTAAAAATGGGCTGCCTTTTTGATAAATGTATATCCGGAAATAACCCGAAAGCCATATATGTGGGTCAGGGAAGCGTTGCGTTGCATTTTTACGCAGGATACGTTTGCTGCTCTGCACTCTGTCGATGATTTTCTTAAAAGTGCTTCGATTCGGATGACGGCGTGTATAGGAAGTTTTATAAAAATCAAATTTATAGGCATTAGCGAATTTGCACAGATTTGAATTTGCACAAAAAGTACAAGAAGCAGATTTGCGCATTTAAAAAATGTACTGAATACGTCATCATTATGATGACATGCACAAATAGCGGGGGTTAAAATTGCCGCATCGGGGAATAAACCACTTACATGAAACTTGAATGTGCCTTGTTTCACTCAACATGATATAAAGTTAATGACTGTTACAAAGTTAATAAGTTTTGCTAAGCTCTAATTTTATTCCTGAACCCCTTTTTCACCATGACAAACCCCTCTAAGAGATCTTGGCAAGTTACGTGTCTGGCAGTTTCAAACGTATAAAAAGCGTAAATGTATTTTAAACTTGGTTTTGAGTTGAAAATATTCAGTAATATCGATGCTTTTTTTAGAGTTACTAACGAGAAATATTAAAGATCAGGTTTTGGAATGTTTTGTATATGCAGTTGCAGTGGAGTTCTATAAAGTGTATTGTTTAACTTAAATAGACGGCTTTGCACTGTGAACAATTCAGCAGTCTGCTACAACCTACATGGGTTTGAAAAACGTGCGTTTGCAGTGTTACTGCTTTGCAGTGGCGGAGATGCTGTCACCAGATCTCGAGACTATTGGGCCAGATAGAGCCGCCTTGCGGTGGCGACATCAAAGGCAGTTAGAAGCTGACAATACAGGGCGATGAATTTGGAAACTGTCCATCGTAGAATTGGTGATGCACGCTTCACTTATGTATCAGCTGGCAATACGGCTTGATTAGTTGCCGCGGGATACATGCAATTATGTAGCAGCATAAAGCTAAATGAACACGGCATGCGTCCTGTGCGTTTTTTGGGCGCATGCGTTTGATTTCGTGACGTCACGTCCTTTTCTGATGCGTCTGGTATGGTCTGCGTTCGAGTAAAAGTGGTCAGAGCAGTGAGTCTGAAACGTCAATATAAAAACAGGTTCCTACTCGAACGCAGGCCATACCAGACGCATCAGAAAAGGACGTGATGTCACGAAATCAGACGCATGCGCTCAAAAAACGCATAGGACGCATACCGTGTGTGCATCGAACTTAACACTGTAGCTTCCTGAAAATAAAAGATTATATTTCGTCTACAATTCGAATGACTTGTAATCTACCGTTCGAATTGTTGGATCCTCAACAACGCAGTTCTAAGGGCTGAGCCCTTTGACATATTGTTACGTCCATGAGTGAGGGTAACTTCAAATTTAACAACTTTGGATCGGCGCTGATAAATCGTAAAGCACGACATCACGAGACAACTTGGCAACTAAAACGACGAGCAGGTTTCCACCGTTTAATTTACGCGAAGACTGCCCGCAAAGACAGATTGTGGGCAGCAAAGGTATCCATAAGAAACTCTAAATGTAAAACAGTTCAGAAAAATGATCATCATGGCATTTACTTAAAATGTTTCTATTACTTAAAATCAATCATATTAACTAATAAAACCTAATGCATAGGCAAATACTTCAAAAAGGACTAGCTTTTCACAAAGCCGTTACGTACAATAGTCCAGAACAAATTTGAAAAAGTAACCTTTGCCGCATCTGTGTGAGACATTCATTGCTTCAAAAGCAAAAGTGTTTTGAAATGAGAAAAAACTGTGCCATAAATGGTTCGATTGTTTTCATTTGCTCTGTGATCGATTTCATTCTAAGAAACTCACCAACATTGCCAACTTGCTGACTAAGTAAGGATTTCTTCATATCTTGTAACCTACTATATTGTTCTTATTTATGAGTCACAAAGCTGTACTTTTACTGCAGCAAATGAGCCAATGAGATTCACAATGCAAACAGTGCAAGGCCAAGTGCCCTCGCAGAATGTTACCGTTAGTTAGAACTTTCTGTTTTGATCACTTCACAGTTCAAAATCAAACTGATGCCAGAATAAGACGCACGGCGATTCAAAGGCAGACTAACTTCGCAGAGTTCCTCAAGTCAAAGCGTGAGTTATTAGGAGAGCACAATTTACACAGCAAGTGTTTTTCTTTTTCTGCTAACCTGCGACAAATGTATGCTCGCCGTAAAGTTTTACGTCACAGATCATTCGTCAAACGCAATGTCTTCATGTCACAAAGCTTTAACTGTGGTTCGCATAAGTTCAGAGCGTTCAAAACAACGTCTAGATGTTCACACTGCACAGTTTGGTTTACATACTTGCATTACGTTTACGAGTAGAGGTTTAACAACTCAGTATAATTTATTACATAATTGCGGCCATACATCACAACAGGACCACCCAAGCAATTATGTCAAGGTGCAGCAATTTCCTGATATTGCTTGATTGCATTGTTATAGACAGCATTATTTTTCATATTATTGCGTGACCTTGACATATTGTAAGTTGCCTCACCTTCATTTTGGTACTTTCAAAGTGGTTTGACATCTATTCACCATCAACTGGGTAGTGTATTTGCCAGTGTGGACCATCCACTATCTGGCAACCCACTATCTGTTATTCAGCTTAGGCAAAGGCATAAGGAGAAATTTCTGAAAAGGCATAAGTAGAGTTCAAGAGTAATTTTGACTTAGGGCCCCTTCGCAGCATTTAGCCCGGCACTGGAACCAAAACCTCTTTAATCGTTGCCATAAAAAGCGCTCAGACCGCACTGTACTAACGACGGTGCAGCTGATCAAACAAAAAGCTTTTCGCCTCTCTGTAAAAAGATTGTGGGAAAACCAGGGCTGTGGAGCCGGAAATCAGATTTCGGACTTCGGATCCAGCTCCAGGCATCTAAATTTTTGGCTCCGGCTCCGGATCAAACCTCTAAAAGTTGTTGGCTTCGGCTCCGGAACGATCTGGCCGATTAAAAACTAAAAACCATTGTGTTATTTGTACAACTCGCTTGCCCAACAAACTATGTCTGTTGAACTGGAACCCAAATTTCAAGCTCCGGCTCCAGCCATCCAAAATTGATTGGACTCGGGCTCTGGACCCCGACTCCGGGATCCGGCTCCATAGGCGTAGCCAGGGGGGGCCAAAGGGGCCATACCCCAACGAAATTTTTAGAAAATATAGTCATTTTGTGCTTTGAGAGGCGTTTTTCCAAACAAAATAGTGTTATTCGCCTAGAATCAAACATTTTGCCCATCCCCAAATTTTTTGGCACCCTCCAAATTTCTGGGCTGGCTACGCCACTGTCCGGCTCTTGCTCCACCGCCCTGGGAAAACTCTGGCCGGAAGTTTCAAAACGAGCCACTTACTGAGTTTTCCAACCGCAATTTTACGTCGATCAAATGCTGTTGCATAGCAAAAATATCCAATGTTTGTTTTATGTTTGTAGTTCAACCCATATGGAATGCAAGTTGATTAAGTACAGTTCGTCACTGTTGTGCCTGAGAAGTCACGAGCCTTCATCGCTCGTCAGTTAAGAAGGCGGCAGTGTGAACATATCTCGAAGATCGTTTAAAGCAACATTGTGTGTGGTTATGACCAATGGGGTAGTCGAAAGCAAAGAAAGGTCGCCCTCATTTCCAAAGGTCATAACGCCGTGGCCTTGTTAAGCGTGATACCAAAATATTTGTGATTATGCTGCAATGCATTCGATATAAAAGTCTTTCAAGAAAAGGTCTCAACTGTCTTGATTGTATAGCAAGGCTGGTTTTCTTTTCAACAGAAAGTCAACCCACTTATTTTTACCACTACACCACTGTTTTTACCTTCCTCGGTAGGGAGTTTGCCGGCAAGAATTTGAGGCTCTTCTACGAAAGGTCCGTATATGCCGCATAGCCCTTTTACCGCTAAAAATATTTAACTAGTTGTGTTTCTACATGGTTTCGTAATTGCATGCTCATTACAGCAAATCTTTGCTCAGTGTAAAATTTTCTCAGAGGGAACACTGAATGTGACCCCAGTTGAAGGATTCGGGGAGCGTTTGGTGTAAGCCTGTCATAAACAACATGTTATTTACACAAAATAGTAAAATTTTCCATTGATTTGTCTGAAACTATGAAATAAAGCATCGCTGATCTGTTTCAAAGTTGTGAATATTGTTGTATTGGATTATTATGCTATAGCTATTTTAAATTAGAAAAATAGTCTAACTTTAGAAAAGCGTGTTTATCTGCTCTTCGCTAAGAGTTATTGGCGCAAAAATTATGGTGTAAATCGAAACGATGAGAAATCTTCCAATTCTGTTTGAAGAAGAAACACGTAAAAACTGATTTACACTGTAAATCCTTTCTAGGCAACTATACATTATATCTAGAATTTACCTCTCGCAACGCAAATTTACTCTAGTTGATTTTATATGACTGAAGCAAACTGCATCAAATTACATGTCGCCTCAGTGGCGAAATTTATCCGCTGTTTAATGGCCACAATCAAATTGAGCAAACATTAAAATGGGTATAGTTTACTAAAAAATATGTTATTGCGTCAACATCTTTATCAAGCAAGTGCTTTTTCAAGCTGTTTGCATTTGCATCACTGAATCCTCCTAGCATTTGACTTCAGGCGATACCTGTTTTGCTTAGAACGAAGCATGAGCGGCAAACCTATGCTGAAAACATCATGACACAGAGGTGTTTTATACACGCCACTGGCGATTGAAACGTAAAAACTTTACCCCCTGCTATAAATTTGTTGGTTCCTCTTGCACCAAAACGCTTTCTGCTCAGAAAGTGAGCAGCGAAACTTCTGCTCTTAGAAGGTGATGGGATTTGCTATTCAAGTTACGAAGAACAAAATGCAACAAAATTTGGCAGGAATGTACCATGCACAACGTACTATGATGACCTACTCTTTACAGCTACCCACAATTTCGTTTTTCATGATTTTTTCGTTACTTTCTGAATGAGTTTGCTTTGCGAGCGACTGCAAAGACACAAGGAGAGTTTTCTGACGCCATAGCCACAACGGTATAACCGCTGCAAAGCAATGGATCACTTTTACGACATGAGACATCAGGTCCTGATGAAAGATGAGAGGATTCGCGATCTGGAAGCCCTAATCGCTGAAAAAGATCAGTTGATTGAAGAGCTGAAGGCAAAACTGGACAAATTTCAAGTAATTACAGTTTGCATTCAATTCTTTCCGTTTCTAGAGTTTTAATCTTTATTCACAGTGGGAATTGCCCCTTCCGTGGCGTTTACTCCAGAGAGATATACAATCAGGGAAATTTCTAATTGATCATTAAGAAGAGACATCGCAGAGAAATTAAACTGTAGAGGACCCTAAACCTTAGCCTAAACCTAAGTCCATCCCAAATGAAACCCAGTTTTAACCCTGAGCCGAACCATAACAACCCATGAATCAAGTCAATATATCTCAAGTCTAATCCCATGGTAACCTGCAGGAGTGGTATCTGTTGTCTAAGATTACACGTCTTTATATCCAAATAGCCACGAAATTTAGTTTTGAGACGTATATTAAAAGTATCAATGGCTTCTGGCCAGCCAAAACAATGAAATCCTTTTCTCGTTAAAAAGTAATTTTTAAGAGCAATTAATAGTCACACATATGTACCACTAGCTTATCCAGTAGTTTTGAATACTGACGAGCATTCCTAAATCTCCAGGTTCTGACGTTTGTGTTCTCGGTACGCAGGTTGCGAACTCCCGAATCACTGCATTTGTTGGCGCAGGCATAGTGCTGCGCAGCGAAAAAAAGGAATGTTGGTCCACACTGCGTGCTCACTATAAAGTCAGCTACTTGAATAAAACGCAGATATGCCACTAAACAGATTTGCTCATCTGCTCACACTGCAGAACACACGTACATCAGATATTAGTAAATATACGTGGAGCAAAACTCAACGGGGTATGAAACAACTCTTTTGTACGTTGTAAATCAACACAATTTGTAAGTTAGTGTAATACTTCTAAGCACCGCCCACTACACTGAAAAAGTGTGGGTGTCGTCCTGCTCATGTGCGGAAGTTCTGCGGTCACACGTTACCACCACTGTTTCTAAGAGTGGTTACCCCGGGATCGCATTGATGATGGGCAGTTGTCTTTATATTTCAACCATAAAAACAAGATATTCCATTTGTGGGTGACACACGACGCATATCAATGCACGTATTATCTCCTGGTACTGTATACTTAACTGAAGGCGGCCACTTCTTACATGTGCAGATATGTTTGCTTGAACAGAGCCAGTGATGGTTTATGAAGCTGCTTGTTCTTGAATTGTAGCTAATGATCAGACGAGTTCAACGTTAGCATGAATACATTGCAAAGATTTCTACAGATGGTAACATTTTCTATAGCATACAATGACAATCACCTTACACGGGAAAAAATAACAAGAAGGTTGCACGTACAAAGTGTTAGATATTAACCTAAGTCTTGAAAACCGTTACAAATTTCTGAAAAACTGTATTTTGCAGTCCGTGCTTCCGACAACCCAGGCGCTCCAGCTAGGGCCGGCTGGACCACGGACAAGAAGGGCTCAAGGCATCAGCGCAGAGCCGAACGTTATCTCCTTTGCAGAAAGCACGAATATACAGGAGCGAAATTATCCGAAACCGCAAAGGTAAGTTTTTGCCAATCTTTTGTTTATAAGATATGAAAAAGAAAAGCGTATGACATCTTTTCTAAAGCAAAGATTGTGTGAATATGGTTCGTTATTAACGCAGTGACGCGTACAGTGACAAATGAAGTCGTTTCACAATTTGCGTGGCCCACAACATTTCATTATAATTATAGAAAAAATGTAATCACAAACGTCACGTTTCTTAGCAAAATCAAAAGCAATAAAACTTTGTCCACAAGCATTTGCGCTCAATTGTGGATCGAAAAAATATGAGCTTCATTTTTTACCAACTTGAATACATCTAAGTATATTTCGTGCGATCTACAAATTCACCATTTGGTTGTAAAATTTTATAAAACGCAAACCTCTCTCATCCTTTGGTAACTTTGCTCACTATGAAGTACCTTACGTTCCCACATTATTTCCACAAATGTTGTGGCATCATTTCTTAACTGGATAGAAATGTTAGATTTTCTATTTTATTGCCTCAAGAACATGGACAGACACGTCAGAATGCAAATGCCTTTGTTTTTTATAAGCCAACCTGCGGTTGGTTTTGTCTTTTTTGATGGGCACTGATCTACATTTGGATTCGAACAGATATATTTTTGATGCTGCGTTGATGATCGTCGAGCAATCTAGCGCAACTGCTTTCTACAAACCGATTATGACTATATCGATACTTTTTGCAAAATATCTTTGAACTTTTGTTCATATTTGCAGAAACTTGGCGATCCTATAGAAATGACATTCAAGGCTGATCTGATATAATTTTGATAGAGATCAATTCGACTGAGATTTAGAACCATTCAGTTACGTTTATACAATATTATCTGAGAGTCTGTACCATGTCTGTGTAGACAACATAAAAATATCACAACGTAAGTGATGCAAACAAACACAACCGACATCACAATAAATCGTAAAAATATAATTACAGTTTTTCTCAGTGAAATCTAAAATTTAGTTTTACGTAAGTATGGCCATGTTTTGTACTTAGTGAGCTGAGAACAGACTATTATCGCGCAGGCTGCAGCATGGAGTCTTACCGCGAGCGTCTGGTCAAATGTGTGTTAAGCTAGCTTTGCACATCGGAAGATAATTATCTTTCTAGGGATTGATAATAATAATTAATGTGCACATATGCTATTTGAAACAGAAATTTTGATAGAAACGCGGCGAAAACAAATCCATGCGATCTGTTAATTACATGTGAAAGAGCTTAGAAACAGAGCTAACAATAGTTTTCCTGAAACTTGCCAAAATATTAACAAATTCAGAAACATCGCAATGCTAAGTTGGATAAAAGACATTAACAAACGTTTCACTGAAGTCATGCAAAGGGTTAAATGAAGGGATTAAATTCACTGAAGGAAATAGATTTAAAACAATAAGCGACGTCACTGAGTATATTAAAACCAAAGATTTATCTGAGTAAATTTAAAGCTATGAACGCCAGACCATCTTGTTCTTGGTGGCGATAATGAGCTAGCAATGCAAGGAAATAAAACACACTTTCTTCGATTACCCAAGGCAGCCTGTTTTTGGCTCTCAATGCCCTCATCTGTTTTGCAAGGGGACAAGCGAGTTTAGATTCACAAGCAGACAGACAAAAAGCAAGAAGAGGCAACGCTAAGTTTACTGTTAGCAAGGTCCACCTGGAAAAAAAACGAAAAAGAATCAAATGGCCAAAAACAACCAGTGATACACGTTGCTTCAGTGATACGCAGCATTGTAGTGCAAAAAAGGTGTGAGTGAATGTTTATCAAAAGGAAGATGCAACTTGCGATATCGCAAAGAAGATATGACTTGGGGCTCAAGCAGAATCCTTTCCATTGAAGATGAATCTTGCTGCTGTTGGGAAGCCCAAGTCAGGAAAGTGCGTTGAAAATGCTCTTGTTCGGCACTTAGAACCCACATCTTCCCCGCAAGATGGGCATGCGCACGATCCACGTTAGCTGCATCAGTGTTTGCGTCGTGCGTCTTGTACAAGGTTGCCCATATTGGAGAGCTGACGAGTTAACATGTCTGCGGTATGACAGGATGAGATGTCTAGTCCACAAAACAGGAACAACTGGACAATGGCTAAGATAAGCGCATGAGCCCGCTCCTTGTTGCGCACTCTGGTTTTGTGAAGAAGTACTGGGGTCTATTAAAACAAAACGTATTAGCGAGACGTCGTGGCATAACCCGTTAGTTCCGCAGCGTTATCAATCGCACGTTCAGAATTAGGAATTCGTCCCGTTTTATAATAGCGGTAGGTAAGCAATGGCGGCTGTAATGCTCATCAGATCTGCGCCTCCAATATACGCTTACTTTTTGTCGGAAAGATTACCATGTGCTTTCGGTCGTAGCTATCCCCGTATAGTGGTCTTCAAAGCGTAACTTTACACCACAAAGTCCGGCAACTTCAAGAAAAGGAAAATATTAGTTAAATCATCCGTGCGCTGGCTTGCGAACCGCAGATTCAATAAAAGGTTCTTCAACCTGTAAGTAGTGACACGGCGGAAAAATTAAGTTTTAAGAATTCTACCGTGGAAAAAATAGTGTTAAAATATTTGTTTGAATGACTGTCATTGCCAAGTATCATAGCTGAGATAAAACCAGTCGAAAATGACTTAATATTTGTTTGTTTTTTTGACTCTGACAAAGTTGAAAACATCTTCGTTAAAATCAGCAACTAAGTGTTTCCATGCTTTAAAAATTATACTCATGATTCTGAGACACACCAGGTAAATCTGTAACTCACAAATGAACAAACAAAATCCAACTGCGTTTTGGTTCAGAAACCACTTTAGCTGTAAAATTTTTACTTTCAGGAGAGCTTTTTATTTTTCAAGGCATGCTGCAAACCTTGCCCTCTGTAACTCCGTTATAGTTTTTATACCCGGCACTTCTGTTTGTTGGATGCGAAGAGTTCTGTGGTACTCAGATTAATGCAGAAAAACATCGACATGTAAAGCTGCTTGTTGAAAAGTTATTTCTGTATTTTGCCGGTGAAACAGCTTAAAATTTCTGGATGGATTGTTTAAAAAAAAATTGAACACAAGCATTCACTAGCGCTTGACCAAGGGCGCTAGCACACACAAACACATACACACATGAGCAGACATATCAGCACCAGTACATGTGAGCTCTTATGCAGAAATTTCATAGGTGTGAAAGAATAGGTGTGAAGAATAGGTGTGAAGCATGCGTTGTGTAGACATGCAGCATAATATTAAGATATTAATGTTGCTGAATTATTATTCTGACCGATTTTTATAAGAAATCTTATGGCGCCCCTGAAAAATGTATTGCTTTGTATGATGCTCAAAGGTTATAAATTATCCGATTCAAAATATTTTATGCTCACCTTTCAACTAAATGTTTTCAGACAATGTCCGCTTGCTGATTTTGCTACCAGTGAATAACAGCTCTCATTAAAATCATGCACAGGATGAAAAGTGCTGCATGGCCAATTTGAGTGAATGAAGAAGAAAAATGCTGTGCTCTTTTGCTGGACTTTGCTGTCATTGAAATAAAAAAACTTACCTAACGCAACCGACAAACATTTGTACGGTTGCCCTGACTCTCTGCTACGAAGATCATATTACTTTCCGTAAGATATAGCGAATGTAGGGCTACTCTACGCAAAGCAATTTTTACCAAAATAACAGCCTCCAAAATTCCACACCAGCGTCAAAGGCTTACGTATTCCCTTCACTTGGGATTTATGCGGCACCTACTGGATTTTCCAATTGAAATCGACCAGGAGTGCGGAGTTTTCTGGTGAAAAAGTTGTAAAACGTGCTGCTTTCCCGCAAATGAGAAAAAATAGCCTGTTTTGATCATTTCATCTGCCCTCGTTTCGAAGTGTCATGCATTTGAGCTAGGGCACAAGCGAAACAATGCTGCATAAAATGATTTCGAATAAAACAAATAGCAAACAGAACTCAAAATTAGTCAGCACTTATACTGATGCAATACATATCACGAGCTCTCAAAAATAAGAAAATTTTCAGGAGAATTTGTAAACCACCCTTTTCTTTATTTATGAACATTTATTGCAGACGTCCTTTGGCTGTCTCGGATAGGTTACAAGCGCTTCGCTTTCACGCCTTGTTTTTGTATGAATTCTACTTCCTCAGCAACTTTTTTCCATCTGCGATTTTACTTTTGTGGAGAAATCTCCTGCGTGGTTAATCTGAATCTGTGCTATTGTCAGGTGAATCTCTCCTACAGCTGTACTGATGATTTAGCAAAACGAAAACGTTTTTGACGCTAAAAAACTTTTCTAATGCTACTAGTTTCGTTTTCCTCTTTTAATATTGTTTGTTTTGGCCACAGACCTGTTTTACTGCAATTTCAATATTTTCACACATTGCAATGGCGCTCTGCCTCGTTGTTCAGCTCACTGTGACAGCCTGTGGTTGGTTTTGTCTCTTTTGCTAGGCGGTGGTCTACATTTAGAATGTAACAGATATGTTTTGGTGCTCCGCTGATGATCGTCGAGCAATCTAGTGCAGCTGCTTTCTACAAACCGAATATGTACCTCAATATTTTTGCAAAATATTCTTAAACTTTTGTTCATATTTGCAGAAACTTGGCGATCCTACAGAAATGACATTTAAGGCCGATCTGATATAATTTTTTTAGAGATCAATTCGAATGAGATTTAGAACATCCATTCAGTTATGTTTCTGCAATATTATCTAGGAGTCTATCTCATGTCTGCGTAGACAACATAAAAATATCANAACGTAAGCAATGCAAACAAACACAAACGACAACACAATAAATCGTAAATCCATATAATCACAGCTTTTCTAAAAACGAAAACGTTTTCTGAAAACTTTTGCTGTTGTTACAAATCGTGCAGCAAAATGTCCCTTATTCCCGGGATACGTCATCAAGCTGCTGTTATTTTGCAAAACGATGAAGTTACAGCTTTCGCTTGGTGGCGCTTTCGCGTTTTGAGCCATGCGTTCAACCGTGCACGTGGCGCTGCTGTAGTTTGGGCACGCAGTTGTTTCCACCTATTTCTGCGTGATTTTCGATATCACACAGAAATTTATTAAGTGCTTCTTCAGACTCCATTCTGAAACTGGTTTGTGTTTAGTGTTTTTTCCCTTGGTGGCATGCCAAGTTCAATTTTTCAAAAAAGCTCAAGCTCATCTCAGAAACTGAAAACTAAATCATAGAGAATGTTTGTTGAAAAATGGAAGCTTACATTTTATAACACAATCTCACTTGATCTTCGTTCTTACTGAAGTGAATATATTGGGCGGATTAGTTACTTAATAAGATAAATTACAATCCAACCGTTGCCTGTAACTTTAACTGGTTGCTGTATATAGCATAAAATAGACATTTATTCCCTCCAATTTTTTGATTAAAAAACACGAAACACTAAACGTTGGTGTTGTCGTTTCCAAAGTTAAAAGTATTGTAATTGAAGCTGGCGACCTTTGGTTGGCCATGATGGTTAATTAAGGAATGTCTTTAAACACGCAACAGGTCATCAACTGTTAACTAGAGGTATGCTGTGAAAAGTTGCTTTTCCAGTTCTTGCTAGCTTCTTTCAAACTCGTACAAAAAGTTTGTGTACTAATGACAGGATTTGATCGGCTAGAATTGCTACTTATCATTTTCATAAAGATTGAATAATTTGAAGTGGAGGTATATGATTTCTTTCCAGAAATAAATTAATCATCATGTATAAAATTTTTGGTCGATTGAAAAAACTGCTAATACAACTTTGAACACGTTTATCTGTTCTTTACTCAAGGTGAAAGAAACTTATTTAGTTTTGAAAATATGGTTTCGTAAGATCGCAATAGTATTTTTACGAGTGTGATGAGCTTGAGCTTGGGCAAAGTTCTATGAGCAAAATGAATCAAAATCCCGCAAAACAAAATTTGTCGCTTATACGCTTATTCGTTCTACCAAGACTGTTTACTTTACAACGCAAATCTACAAACACTTTTTTTCATAATTTCAGCTTATCACGATTATGTAAAGCCTACAACCAAGGAACATGCGCCGCACTTCGCAAGGTTAGCGGCAAGAAAGAACTCTAAAACAACGCTTGCAGCAAACAAATGATTCTAACTTTGATAACCTGGTTTTCGTTGCAGTAAATGCCTTCAAAACAACTTTGAAAACAGTAAATCTAGGAAACTAAATTTTAGGGTAAGTTTATTTTTACTCGTTTTTTGAAAGGCTTGACCGTAGTGACCGCTAAGACATCTTAATAGGCCGCAAGTACAATACTTTATCCAAATACGGAGATGGTTGTAAGCGCGAGGTTTTAGTGTATTTTGGTGGTGGTTATACAACGAGGTTATACTGTAATTTGAGAGACCGTCAGAAAAAGTTGAGAGACCGAAACGGTCTCTCAAAACTCTTTGAAAAACATTGTTCTTTCTGACATCTTTCGTTACGTTGCAAACCACAAAATAGTCGTACAAGTTTCAAACATTGTTATCTACAGTATAACAACCACGCACGCTTTGGTACATTCAGATGAGTAAACAGAACGGAACATAGCGCGAGTTAAAACCCAGTAGTTCCTTTTAATTTGAAACAATGTAAAATTGCGCATAATTGCGGTGGAGACATCAGAAAACGTTTACATGTTTTATACGATTCAAAAAAATGCAAGTTTAAGTAACATCGTTCATCATTTCAGCCTGAAAGATGGCCGAGCTTGCGTTACGCCGCTACTCGTGGTTTCAGCACCACTAACGTTAAATTCCAATGGAGCATTATATCAATACACCGCTGAGCAAGTTCAGTTGGATTTATAATGAAAATCAGCGGAAGTGCTAAATAGCCTTGTAATGAAAATCACCGCCAGTGGAAACGATACAAACGACATATTGCAAACGTTTCGATAACTCCTGTTATCATCAGCACTGATGATGATAACAGGAGTTATCGAAACGTTTGCAATATGTCGTTTGTATCGTTTACATTGGCGGTGATTTTCATTACAAGGCTA
>JGI24021J15306_10001113_pt1 | contig 24905 bp, 23 predicted proteins | sample Ectturendosymbi1_FD_15306 | JGI IMG/M metagenome (IMG submission 15306) | reverse complement strand
AAGAGCTGCCCTGGAATTTTTCACTGTATTGAAATATTTTTTTATCATCCAGGATTTTTGAGCAACTTGCGCTTGCCCTGAAAACAGAGTTTGCCCTGAAAATTTTCAAACCTGTGCGGGGGGGTGGCCGCCCCCCGACCTCCCGCCTCGTACGCCTATGCTCTGATAAATCTGAAGTTCATTAACAATTTTTCGTTATTTTCTACTACTGCTTCCATATTTTATCCTGATGTAATATTGCAACAACACGTTCAACATGTTACAGTAAGAAACCGATTTGTCAATCAGAGAAGAAAACCAAGTTTAAAACATTTTTACCACAATTCTCCTGATCATTTACCTGAGCAAAATATCAACAGTCTCATGGGCGTTGCAAAAATTGTTTCTGGTCCACAAGAGTTATTGTGGGCAAAAAGACCTGTCACAAAGCTGTTTGTTGCTGTATGGCCTGAAGGCTATAAATATGCTAAAATTGAGGAAAGCCATGCTATTTCGTATTCCATTTACCGGCTGGCAAACCCTTTCTCTCTTGTCGCACAAATCCAGGTCACAGTGAAGGTAAGTTTCGTTGAAGTCATCAAACTTGAAAACGCGTGTTTGGAAATCAGCTGTTTTTCCCTGACCGTTCAAGAAAAGTTTGACTGAGCTTCGTCTTCCGTCGCCAACTACACATCTGTGAAAGCAGAGATTCAAACACAGGTGTCACTGGAATTTGTTTGAAATGAAAGCAGGTTAATGATGATTGCTCCGAAAGGCTTTTGTTTTTACCATAAAACTGTCGGGCATTTTTTGAATAAAAAACTCATCGCAATGATACCCATTAAGCTTTGAAAATGTCTACTGAATTCCTACGTTGCGGCAGTGGAACTATTTCTGGTGGTATCTGAAAATCGTTGAACCAAAGTAATGAAAAACTGACTTTTTTTCATCAACAAAATGGAGATCTTGAGGTGACTGAGGAGACAAACTTTCTTTCTGCCTTTTATACCAGCCAGCGATGGTGGCATATTCTGAAACACGATGAGGAATTTCAGAAAATATATGACGTACCAGATATTATGAAGGTAGGGTTGCCTTGATTAATGGCAATATATCACGATGGCAACAACACTCATAATTTTATTTCTATAAAAACTCAAAAATATTGTTATCATTTTTCTGTCTCTGCAGCAAATGTTCGGTGCTCAGTATATTACGCGCACAGCAAATGTATAATTTTCCACGTTACCCGTTTTGGATCAGAAATAAACTGGATGAACTGCTTGGTGAATGATCCGGAGTTCCCCAGCAGCTGTTGATGACTACAGTCATTCTTGTGTCCGTGGTTATGACAGCGGCCTGGAATAGCAATTAAGTGGTTGCTACGACTACTTTGCATTGAAGTTGATCGTTTAGGAGGAATTAGAAGGAAAACAACTTCGGTTGTCAGAATTGTAAGTCCTGCATAGCCTGAACACGAACAGTCCGTGCCCGGACTGTTTTTCGCTTTCGTCATATTTGCATTTTTTAAGTGGAAGACGAAAGGAAGAGCAATCAAAAACTCTTCAGCAAGGTAGATTAGTTGCATTTTTTAGCTGCTGTTTAACTACAACTTTGTACCAAAAAGCACGCTGATAATTTGGGAGAGGAAAAGCGGAACCGAATTATGTAAAACTGTGTGATTTCTGACCCGAAGGTAAAGCATATCATTGAGAGTGAACGCTGTTTTTGTTTGAATATGCATGAAGGTGTCGTCAGTAAAAGGCAGCATCATCACTTTGTAATGTCCGGTGCTGTTCAGAATGCCTCGGCCGAACTGATGGGATCTGCAAATGAAAGCGCAAAGGGACTGTTCACAGCAAACATATCCGATGTATGTTATCAGCAGCAACTGTCAGTGATCAGACCATCTGACATGTACTTTTCAACTTATGCAGCAAAGCTCCGTACGCATAAAATGCGAAATGGACGTACCCTTCGACTTGCGCTTTCTGGTTTGATCGCGCGGTCAACCAACTACTTTACAACTAAACGGAGCCTGCTGCCTTCAAACATAAAGAAAAGCACAATTGCGAAACTGCTTCAAAATTTTTGCGCATAGTATTATTGCAACTCCTACTTACTACTGCCTTGTCGCGGCGGAGGGGCTTACGTACCTCTAATGCAAACACGGGATCCGAAACCTCTGGGTGCGATAAAAAAAGCTTGGCGAAATTGCAAAATTGTATTGAAAAAAATTTGGTGTTTTTCTTGCAGGCTGGTTTGCTCAAAAAGTGAGTGCTTCACATAAGGAAGATGAAAGGTTATCAACCAACGTTGGGAAAACAATGTCCCACTAATCAGCAAGTAGATAGGTCTGGCCAGAAATTAAAGACTAGTGCATTCTAGGCTTGCAAATCTTTTAAACACAGTTATAGCAAAACACATTTCAAAAACTTGTGTAAAATTTATCAAAGCAAAAAACGGTCTTTCTATTTAGATTTTAAGTAGTGCGCTGTTCTAAGGATGCTTTCCTTTTCAGGTAGCAGAACATTTGTCCCAGCAGGTGAACTATCATACCATTGCACGTACTTGTTAAGTTTTGAGTTTATTAGCACCTAGAAACACGAAAACGTTTCCTTAAACTAATATTTGTCTGTGCTAAGTGTTCGTGTAACAGTACACCGTTTTAGCATTTTTGTCATAAGCCCTGTTACAACAAGCTCGTTGCAAATTAAACATTTTTTGCTTCTCCTCACGTGACTACTCTTCCTGTTGGTGTGTAAATCAACATTTGTGCATCAGAGTTAGCAGCGCGGAAAAACTTACACCACTTCCTCAATGATGATCCCATCATCAGACTGAATATGGCTGCTCGGCATCAACTTGCGGATTTCCGCAGACAGGGTGTAATTTAACCCTGGTACAACCACAGTACCATTGGGGAGTACGATTGGTGGCAAAACGGGCTCCCCTGGCTCTTCAGTTCCTTCGATAACAGAAGAAAATTCCTTGGTTATGGAAACTTTTTCTCCGCCGTAAATACTAGGATCCAAAGATGAACCACGCACAATATTAAGACTTTTTGGACTTCTCGTGACCAGTGTGTTGTTTCTGTCAACTTCTGCAACTACGTTTCCAGCAGCGTTGGTAACAACGTTGCCAGTCTTGTCCGTGACAGGAACAAATCGACCTCCACCGGGACCATATTTAAGGCTGCCGTCTGGATTCCGTTCCGGTACAACCGCACCAGAGGGGTCGGTAACCAGAGAACCACCCGGTGATTCCGTTCGAGCCACGATTTCATCTTTTAATGGCTTCAGAATTGGAGAACTGGGATATTTTCCATTCTTGTCGGGTAAACCTCGTGGAAATTCAATGTAACCCGCTCCCCTGGATGAATATAAGAAGGCATTGAATTTCTATTGATTTCAGCTAAGAACTAGACTACGACCATAATTAATTTTACTACTCAATTCCAGTTCTAGTTATAGATTTTTGTGCAACAAAGCAAACAAACTATGTGTGATGAGAAACCTTTTAAAAATCATGCAGGTATTTTGGGAAAAAGATGCCTGCTGAAATGAACATAATTTTTCATGAAAAAAACTTACATCAAATCGCCAGATTCCAAAGAAACTTTAATATTTGATGTCTTGAACACACAACTCCAGATCGCTTCAAACAAGACGCCTGAAACTACCCCGGAGGGAGAAATGACCGAAGCGTTGTTGACTAATATGTTCGAATAGGTGGTGTGTGTACCGTTGCTCTGTTCATACAATCAACAAGAAATAGCTCCAAACGTCCTTTAGAACTCTGCTCAAACTATTGTATTTCAATATTTGTTTACTTTGGGAATTATTCTCAGCACTGGTCATTCGTTCATCTACGAATCTTAACAAATTAAAAATGGCAAATACATCATAAATCCGTTTTTTATTCAGAAGCAAAGCAATGATTCACCGATAGATCGACACGCTTGTTGAATGTACCTTTTTTATGGGTAATCATATACCAATACCATAGAGTTCCTTTTTGTGAGGTCACAACGAGACGTGCACCATCTTGTCAGATCACGCACAGTTAAAAAGTTACGTCATTTCGTCAACAATAAACAAAGGCGTACGCGCAAGACATGAACACATGTTTCCACTCATTAGATTCTAAAAAACAACGCACACCAGTAATGGCGTCCTCAAACACAAAATGACACAGTCGTCCTGTTCTTTTTGTAGTGGGATCAGAGGTGATACAAGAAACGAAGCGAAACACTGGCCCAAAGAAGGATATGAACTATAAAAGCAATGAATTACATTCACTGGATTTTGTTCTTCATAGTTTGGGCCCAGCAACCGGTTGCTCAACTTAAACGGAATCTACGGAGGCCCACAAGCTATCGAGTAGCTGTTTTTGCAGTACAATCGATTAGAAGCACTGTTTCAAATCATCCTTACTTTGTGAGATCGTGAGAAAAACATACGTAATTTTTTTATTACTTTTTAAGAAATAATAATCTTTTGCAAAACTGCAAATACAGTGAGTGAGAAAATGAGGATGTGAGAATAAGGTATAACTATCCGTCCGGAGAAACACAAAATTTAAATTTACAGATGGTAACGATATAGCTCCAGTTACAATCACTTGCCACCAGGAAAAATCTTAATCAGTAAATTTGAATCAGCACATCTCAATTTGGAAATAGTTTCAATTGGAACTGATCCATTACCGGACTCACTGAAATAAAATATGTAGGTAGGAAAACAGAATAAAATGTGTAGATAGGAAAAAACGTTTTAATAGACAAGGAAAGAATGAAACTCATCCGGCGTCTATCACGTTTTCAGTCGGTGCTATACGTGGAACTTAAAGCTTTTCCACGAAAAGTTTGATACAAGGTTTGAACAGCATTTGAAAATCCTTGTTATCCGTTATCCACTGCTACCTACAACTTAAGACGCTTTTGTTGAGATATTTGAACAAATGAATTTATTATGGAAGAGAACTGTGCCTTTGTAACTTCTTGAATTTATATTGTAATGACACATATATCATTTACGGCTAAATTCCAACACTGTTAACTTATTCAACTTATCCAGGCTTGGCTAATGACGCTGACAGTTGGATGCACGAAATTGGTTTATGCTTACCAATACCTAATCACGGTGTATTGTGTTGTCGTTAGTCATCAGGCAGTCTTCTATGGAGGTTTTTAGGTTGATGTTGTTTGAAATAATAGAATAAAAATCAAGCGTATACCCCTATGCCGGAGGCATGTTATGCATATTGCTATGATAGGATAATTGTTTAATCATGCAAAACTAGTTAAAAGTGACAGGTTGTAAAATTGCAATATCACGTTTGTGTTTTCCGATTATCAAGGTTCATATTACAATATTTCGACAGACAAACTTCCGGCACAATATTTGTTGGAGCTATTTTTGGTCCTTTTGATCAGGCCTACAAAACATAAAATCATCCGAAAGCTTACTTGCACATTATTTTGGCAGCTAGCGAGGTTGTTTTTTATGGCGTATTCCCAAAATGTTCCTGATTTTTTCACGACCAAGTTGCCCTTGCACGTTGTGTCCCTGAGCGTCATGGCTCCATACACGTCTATTATCCACGATTCAACCTGAAGCTTCATCTCGCTCGCATGGCACATTACTTTGAAGCTGGAACTGGCCGAAGATGACACTGAGAAAGCCAAAGTGGGTCAATGAGAGCGCTGACAGCGTTGCAAACTAAAAACCGTACCTCAGTAAGTAAACTAGCCTTAACGGTCATAAGAGGTTGTTTTATCAATAAAATGTAAGCAGCTTTGCAGTATAAACAAAATATGAATAGGTCAAGGTAAACATCTACATTTTAATTCTGCAACTGGTCAGACAGTTGTAAACTTAAAGGAAAAAGTTAATTCGACAGAAAATCGTTCACTTTGAGGTACTGCCACTAACTGATGCGTTCACAGCATAAGAGGTAAGCAAAAATGAGTGTTAAGCATAATTCGAATAACATCCGTTAAATCAGCCACTAAATCGTTTTATTAGGGTGCGGCTTGCCCCGCAAGCTTGAGTTTTTAGCTATTCTACAAACAAAATATTCTTGCACTTATTTTGTAAATTTGGTCATCCCGCGAGCAAAGCACATTATAAAAATCTTTTACGTAACCTGATAGTTAAAAATTTTTGTTGGCTTGACACTGGCTTCCGCTTTTTGCTATATTCCTATTAAATCCAAAATATAGTTTGTTATATTTAGATCACAATTCGTAGCCTCCAATCACTTATTCAATGCTACATCTACAAAAAAATTCTTCCGAGGCTTGTTAATTTTATGACATTTAATAAGAAATTGTTACATTTTTGCTTTCAGAAACGAGAAAAGAAACAATAGAATTTAAACGACTTTGTTCTAGATTAAACTTCAAAACATTTTGCTGCAGTTAAAAAAAAATTCGAAACGAACAAAATGATTTTGTTAGATTTGTGCTTTTTGATGCTCTGTCTAATTTGTCCAAAGTTCTGGATTTCTTCTCCAATTTCCGACATAGCGTTCGCAACGATCTCGTGAAAAGTTACGACAGATTAGATGATGTTTAAATAGAAAGTTGACATCGCCGTAGTTTCATCCTGTGTTAGCAGGGAGGAATACATTGTTTATTTTATTTTGATCGTCGTATGTTTTCCAGGATTGACGATAATATTTCTGATCAGTTAAACACACTAAAAGGCAACAAGTAAATGAGAAAAAGTTCAGGAAAAATGTGGTCTGCCTTATCATTTTAATCGAATGTAAAACCACTCTTTGCTAAAAAGCTCATGATGTAAGTGTTTTTCGAGCGTGTGAGCCAAAAGGTTTTTACTCATTCTTACCAATTTAAAGCCACAACAAGTATACTAAAGCAGTACAGTGAAGACCCACATCAAGTGCAATAAAGTAGCATTTCACCATGGAGTTTGCTTTCATTTAAATGTAAATCAAAATTACAAGACCATCCATCTCACATCTGCAGTCTAAGATTCCGTCCCCTTCGTAGTTGGCTTTGCATGTGCATTTGTAATGTCCATGCAGGTTTGTGCAATCCGCACTGAAATGACAGATGTCAAGATGCGCCGAGCATTCATCGAGATCTGAAACATAGTTCGCTTTTACTGATTAAAGGTGTATTTGTTCACTTTCACGGTTTAACAACTTACCTTACTGGAAACATGCCATTTGCTGTTAAAAGCAAGCATTAAGTACCTGCATGTCGATTGTTTCTTTCCAAATAAGTATTGTTGTATATATGCTATTTAATTTTTGACAAACATCTGGCGTGTCTTACTGAACAAAGTTAAAACCATCTTTTTTCTTTCAAAACTTGTCTGTTTTGCTTGTACATGCAACATGCATCATGGAATATCGGTCTAATTTCGAAACGAAAGATGTATCAAGGCCTGCCTCACCATCGCATCTGCTCGTAGTTTTATTGAATATGTACCCTCTGTTGCAGTAACAGCCGTACGTTCGCAGCAAGTTGACACATTTCCCGTTAACACACATCGTTGGATCCAGACACTCGTTGATATCTTCACATTTTCTGCAAAACGTCGAATTTCGTTAAGCAAAGTTCGCGTCAAGTTTTTGCAAAGTTTGCATGATGTGGCACTACTTGTAGTATAAAAGTATTCCAGAGCAAATGACCAGGTTTTGGTCAGATCAAATAAATATAGCGCACTTTAGAAAACAGCAGGGTTGCGTCGTTTTGTCTGTTAAACCGCGTGCGTGAGGAGAGACGGAACAATGTGAATTGTCCCCTCCTTGCTCGTCATCATCTGCACGTTATCACTTCGACAAATTTCTGTTGCTTCAAACAAAATCTTCTACAATCTACATTATAGTTAGAAAACCATTTCCACATGAATTTTGATAATAATTATCGTTGACTGCGGTGAAATTTTAAGCAAAAGTGTTTCTGCCCACGAGATATTATTGCTACGATAAATATCTAAATTTTAAGAACTATCTCTTTATTATCTTCCAAAGTGATATTACAGTACAAATATCAATGAAAATATCTACACATTACTATAATGCTTCTATTAAGGGCGAAAAAAGAATCTGGTGATGCAATATCTGGCCAGAATTATGTAACGGTATCCGTTCCTCACTATAAAAATGCCTTATTCGGTTTGATTCTGAATGTCTAGGAAGTATCATATTGCTTATAAAGGCGCACAAACCCACATTTTCTTCTGTAAAGTGTTTTTCCCTTTCTTAATTGTCACTCCTTATAAAAACATAGAATAGAAGCGTCAACAACACTCTTCCAACTGCGTGAGGATCTGTTATCATTAGATAAACATTTACGTGATTGCGTATTAATCTTAAGTTTGAAAAAAAATACAGAGAAAAAAATAGAACTTCAGTACTTTCCTTCGCTTTCAAAGTTTTCTAAGTCTACCAAGTACCTTATGTATTTAAAAACAGAAAATTTTCTGCCATGTGAAATTCATTTACCCAAGATTGTTGTTGAACTGCGTTCCAGACGGACAAGAACAATTGTAGGATCCCAGCGTGTTGATGCACCACCCGACACCACACGGTTTTGAGAAGCATTCGTCAATATCTGTCAGAGGAAAACAAGCAATTGGATGCGTGTCTTGTTGATTGCTGCGCAAGTTTTATGTAGATGCGCTTTCACGGGATTAAAAGTATAGATGCACACCTGCAAAACTGCAGCAGCGCACTTGATATCTGAACTGCGGTGATGCGTTGGACTAAACAAATAATTTGGTATTTGAGAAAACAGCTGAAGCTTTGCATCAAGTGGTAAAATTAAAAAACTTAAGCTTAATCGAATAAGTTAGAAGATACTATACTTCAAGATTTTTACCAGCAATTGCAGATCAATGCAAATTTTGTGTAATGATCTAATCTTACCACTACTTGCAAATTTACGAATGCCGCTTTCCAATCCAAAATGAATTTGATCGGCCATGCACAAGTGTAGCAATCGGTTGTAAATAAATATAGAATAGCCTTACTTGATCAAGATCACGGCGTATTGGGTTATCAACCCAATTTTTTTTAATTTTGTTTCTTCTATGTCTTGTTTAAGCAAAAATAACTTTCATGTGTTGATTGAAAATAAAAACTGCACGTTCAAGTCAGTTTCAGATTTTCGACGCTTTCCCGAACTACCTTGTTTTTCCCAAATTAAGGCGAACTTTAAAACTTCCGAAAATATGCAAGTGCAAATTTAAGCGAGATAATGTCATCAGATGGGAAAGGGAAGACTCAGACAACCAAGCCCGTTACTTTGCTAAAAATGCATGGCATCATTGAAGGCAGTATAAAAGGTGAACAAAACTGAATAAAACTGACACACATCACTACATACCGATGCACTCGCCATCAGAGGAAAGCTCCAAACCATTATCACAGGTTTGCTGCTCCTCATATGGTAACTGTGTTGAGGAATTAGTTGAAGAAACGTCAGCAGATTCTGTATATCAACAAGAATGCGATTAACATTTGCTTTCAGTACTTCTTATTTGTATACATACGTTGACTTGCTCAGTGGCTTAACTAGAGCTTTGAGCAAGGGGGCAACATAGGTAAAATGAGCCCAATGGCCCCTGTAGGGGACCCACTGGCCAACACTCATAAAAAAATCTTGAGAAACGATGGTGAATCCGGACGTGGATGGCTATTTCAAAACTCTAAATCACCAGAAAATACTCCGAAAAACGCAAAAAGACAACCTACTGAAAACCAAAAGACTACTAATATCTAAATATAAGCTAAGTGGGGTTCCGGTTTTTGCATTTATCTTGTCAGGGGGGACGATTCGCTCCTCTGACCCTCGTCAGTTACGTCACTGGACTTGCCATACTTTTCGTGTGAAAGACATGTGAAAGTCTCCCACACGAATCCTATGGCAAGTCAACGTATGTGTAAGTTGATGTTGCTTTGTTCATTTATACTAGTTTAAGAGAAGGTGCAAAATACTGATGTGGATGAACCTGGGATGCGCGTTGTCATGGTAATACACAAAAAGGGAGAAATTTCGGATATTTTCTTCTGGTCATTGCATGAAAAGAAGTTGGAAACGTATCACAAGACCCGAATTTAGTTTACAAGACCTGAATGAAGTTTGGTTCTTTGGAACACTTAGAAAACAAATTAAACAAATTTCCAATGCAGTGTTATACAAACTGAAATAGCACACTAGTATATCAGGTCAAACATGTTATCTATCTCTACTTTGAATAAACTCCACCTTAGGGCAACATTCCTTGACATACATTGACCCTAAGATATGGAGTTCAGTTCCTGGAGCTATAAAATCTTTTCCCCATTTGCATTCAACCGACATTACAAAATACTTGCCCTGTCTTCTTTCTGAACTTGGTTCACTGCACAATGTTTTGTTACTTTTGTTCGCAAATCGTATTTTTGGCAGATGCTGTTACTTCACTATTTCACTATTTCTCAACCTTCCCCTGTGCAGTGTACATAGGAATGGACAGTTTGACTATTTACTGAAACAATCTACTGACGGTATCTTTTTTGTTTTATCATTTACTGAATCATTCTATTAGCGTCTTGTACGAATCATCTTCACATTACCTAACTCCATGCGACAAAGCATATTATCTGACAGATCAATCATTTTTTGTCAGCGCTGTGTGTCTTATTCAGAAAAAAAACTCTCTAAATTAAGTATTGTCAACTTACTTTTAATTTCCTTGTGACTTACATTTTCAATCTTTACCTGAGCAATTATTTGATACCGGAAGAGTAAAATGCCAGAACCAGACCGGTTATTGTCAAAACGTTTCCCATCTTTTCGCTGTTCGCAAGCGAGATCTGCCTTTATTTCGCACATTTGTCATTTTCATGTGCGTGTTTATTCACTTTAAGTCCATGTGAGAGCAAATGTTATGTTTTAAACCTAAAATTTGCCTTTCTGTCAATCTTTCACTGAACACAATGAAAGATTTAAATATATTTGGTCTTCAATATTTTGCAAAAAAGCAATGCAAAACACTTAGCAAGGTGATACCCACTGCTGATAGCAATATAAAAATCCAATTTACGCCAAAGTATGAGCACCAGAAATATTTTTCCAGATGTGGCAACACAGGTGCAATTTCATTTTATCAGTTCGAAACTAAGACAACAACCTTTGTACTAAACATTTAATAGGACAATATCAAATTTCAAACTCCAGGCGGGGACTTGGCCCCCCTCCCACCCCCTTCTGACGCCCATGTTCCATGAAGTAAACGGATTTTTCTTCTATCAATTTGTTCTTCACATTTGCGATTTGATTCAAAGAGTTACGTGCTTTATTAAGAAATGAAAATGCTACCAAGGTGCTGTGTTGCCAAAAATGTGCAGTACGAAGGAAACGTTTAGTTCGAAGTGATGGATAAGGTTTGTGTTTTAACAGAACCAGAGATTTTTTAACGTTTTGAACCAACTCAGAACTCTTGCAAAAACATTAAAATGCTTACTAAGTGTTGTACAGTCATGCTCCAAGAAAATGTACTTTGGAACCGTTACACAAGGGTCTCCGAACGCGCTGTTTTCCGCAGTAAGCAAGCATGAGTTCTTGCTGTCACACTTCTTTTTGATGATTGCGAGCGAGCCGTCAGCCTCACACTTAGTGTATTGGTTTCTGCCGCAGCTGCAGAAAAGTTTGTTTGTCATCCTGTTTCTTAGACATCGCATGAATATTTCAGTGTTTCTATTGCTTCTACGCTCAGGCTCACTTGAATTAAGCTTCACCGTTACGCAATTAAATAATGTACTTTTATGAAACTGGATAGCGATTCAACTTGGGTTAATATTGCTTTTGAAACAATGGTGATAGTGCATTTTGAAAATCGACTGTTACTTAATTTTGACCCACAAGCTACTAGACGATCAAAATAAAACTTCTTTAACAATTTGACACACGATTTTCTGGAATGTGATAACGTCACTGCTGAGTCACCAAAATTGCAAAGCACAGATCGAGCAATCTACGAGATAAACAACAAAAACCAATGTCTTCTCACATTTTCCTGTCTTTTCGTCCGTAATACGCCGTTGTCACCTGAATTGTTTGACCAGAAGGACAAGAAACATTTCCGGAGCGATTCTCACAGATGATTGTAGGTTTCATTTTTCTTTGAGCTGACAAAGCACAAAAACGAATTTTTGCAAAAATGACCGAAACCAGTAAATTTTGCTGATGACAAAATATTTTAATGATATTCTAGAATCCTGCCTGAGTTGTCATTCTTGTTCTTGGTACTCTTTTCGAGTTCGACTACCATCAGTTTAAAAAATGGGGCGAAGTTTTTATGCGTCATCTGACGACGACCGTCTATTGAAAATAATATTTTCGCAGCCAAGAATCAAACATACGTATCAGAGTATCTATTTCATCTACTATGTAGGCAACATCAACTCTGAGAAGTGCATGAAGTATAAAATACAATTGAATAAAACCCACTAAGAGTAAAGCTAACCACCATTAGAATGTAATTTAATTTATATAGGAAAGGAAAAGGCCACCTTGGGAACAACTAAGCAAAACAAATTATCACGTGTAAATCGACGTAACAATCAAACAAAAATAACAGTTTAGGATGCAGGACACCTAAGAGATATAACGTGCTTGCACGAATTTACTGACACAGCCGCGCTGTGAGTCTATGGATAGTCGCGACTGGTCATGGGTTATACACAAGCCGAAGTAGCAGGAAGTAAAAACCATCCTGCGTTAAAACCATACAAACTCGACAACAATGAGCGAATTAAATGTCTTATGAAAATACAACGTTAGAAAACGTGTCAACAAAGGAAGAAACAGAAAATGTTGTCCAAATTTAAAATGAAAAACGTATTTAGTTGAAAAAAAAATCGCAAAAATATGCTGCTATAAATATATTCGGTGTTATGCCACACAATTTCACGTACTTGTGGGTTGAAGCCGATAAACATGATTTGCCCAAGGACCTCCTTTTCCACTCCTTTTGCAAGCAGTACTTGTTCCATACTTTTTATAGGTTTTCTCAGCTGTGGCTGAACTTGCGCACGCTCCACCGTTCTGTTATTAAACGTTTATTTTCATATCACTGCATTGATATTAAAACTGTAAACATTTTAAAAATGTCAACGAATCAAAGGTTTTTGTTGATAGACAAAAAGAGAAGTCTACTAATAAAGATGGCACAAAAAGTTTGTGTATTTGTTGACAATAGAAAAACTTGGCTATCGAACTTTGTCAAAAGTGTTGGTTGCTCCGTTGTCAAAGCACCTTGAATTGTGCTTGAAAAGTACGCACTCAACCATAATTAAATATATAGCAACTAGAGTTTTATTAGTTCTAATTGAATAAGGATTGGCGATGTGTCACATACGAAATTCTATTTGGATAAGGACTGACGATGTGTTGCACACGAAACTAGTTTTCTCAACGCAATAAATTGCGATTGATTCGCTTGGTGTGGGTCACTTATGTGACTTTACTATTATTGCTCAACCATAATTATAATAAAAGATAGAATAACAGATATAAAGTACCCCGTGTATTACTTTAAAAAATTAAACTAACATTTTCTATTTTAGACAAACTGTGGGTACCACAGTGTGGTATGATTTATGCCGTGGATTTAGCTGGTACTGGTCAAATTAATAACCATTTCTTTTCAAAAAACGGTATGACTAACACAATGAAACGCGATCAGCACAATTACAATAATTGTGAAAACAAACCACATGTCAGGTTTATTAGGAAACTATTTAAGAAACACTAACGATTTAAGAAACATTAAAGTTTTTCAAAAAAACAAGGATGATGTACATGAGCTGCATTCGGATGCTTTGTGCTGGTAAAAACTTGTTGATAAATTAGTAAAAAATGAGACAAGTACATAAACGTGTTAGCTAGTTATATAACAAGTAAATAACAAAAATTTTTAGGCAATGAGTTAATCATAACGTATTTAGTTAAGAAGGTAATAAAACTGTAGTTGCTATTATTATCAGTGAATGTAATAGCTGTTCAAACAGTTAATAAAACTTTAAGCGCTGTAAAAGTTTCAGCACACAGTTCCTCAGTTTAAACACGCAGTATCGAACAATTTATAATTTAGCAACGTCAGCATTTTGGTAATGCTTGTTTCACCATCAAATCAAATGCTTGGACATTGGCTGGAAAACCCCTATCCACTTTTTCTCCAAATGCTTGGCTTCTCGGCGTTGATTGTGGAATTACACCACAACGTACAAAAACATCAAAATATTCAAATTCAAAGACGTAGTGCTTTGCAATTTTCTTGTACAAGTGTCGTTTTTGACCTTACTTGAATCGCGAAAACAGTGAAACCAAGAGAACGAGCAAGCTTGGCACATTTCCTGATGGCGTTCGGTCTTCGTCTATATGTGGGTTTTCCAAGACGGGGATTACCCTCCAACAATGGAATGGCTCTCTGCGATTGGTCTCTCCAGCAGCCTAAGCTGTTGAATGTGATTGGTCCAGTTTCTAAACAAAATTTTTAAGTCGAAAACTTGTAAATATCAACTACAACCACGAAACTGGATGCTTGAACGTGTAGCGGTCGAAGGGCCAGGGAGTATTTGTAGGTGACGATGGCGGTCGCCTAACGAAGTCCGCTACAAACGGGTAGTTGCAGCATATAAGTGAAATCAAGATAAGCACCAAGACACAGAAAACTTTGGAGTGTTAAACAAGAAAAAAGAAGAGATCCATAAATTGTGAAACTTGTAAAAACGACTAACTCACAATGCAAATTAGTTGCTTACATATTGCACCGGTGAAATTGGAGAAGCTGGTTGGTAGGTATTCACAGATAGAATTAAACATTATTATTGAAATTTGAATGACGAAACAAAAATTGGTGGATGCATATACTTCGCAGTAAGACTGACAAACACATTGTTCAGGTGATGAAAAACCTCTCCAATGCGGATAGACGTTTTGTAGTTTCAAACTAATGTCCGTTCGCCCGCGTTTGCAACCTTTCCGCTCAAAAGACCTAAGCTTAAAATATATGTGAGTGCCACCGTCTTGGAGCGTAAAATGGAGCATCGAATTCTATACACCACATCAAAAAGTTACGACGTTAGGCTACTCCTTAACAGATGCTGTGCTGGTGGTGCACTTAATACTGCTTAAGAGGTGAATTGTACTCTTATCAGATTAGGCGACATTTGCAAATATAGAGTTTTGTAGCAAAATCCCGCAAATTAATCTTTTTTACGCTGATTTTGGCTTGGCAATCAAAGATATAAAAATATATACCAATTTAACAAAAATATCTACCAACTTTAACGGAATATTTCCTCAAAATTGTATAGCAAGTTAATATTACAGTAATTGACATTGAGTACAAACGCTTATTGACAATTTTATGCAAACTACGTATTTTTTCAAGGATTTACAGTATTACTGGGATAAAAACATACGCATACGTTTTGTTTTTTTGAATTTTTCAAAGCATGAGACTTACTTCCAACAAGTGCTGCAGGTCGTGGTGACCTATTGCCTGAAAAAATATATTATTAAATTATTTGATAAGAATTTAAATATATCTAAAAATTAATTTCTACAAAGGTAATTAAAATTCAAATATTTGTTATATTTCATAGTTTTGTATCATCACAGAATTCACTTGGGCGAGTCTTGTTTTATAACAAAGATAAAATGCATTCGGGACAACTTTGACGTTAAATTGCTGAAAACATGGGTGATTATCGATTGGTTTTTACGGTTAATCTTACTATTCATTTTTAAGAAACGTTTGTGAAACGCGTTTGCGGGACATGAATTCTCAATTAGTTTGTTGCTGACACCAACGCTCCCTGCGATTGTTAGGCACTTTTGATTGTTTCTTAAACAATTCATTGCTATATGCAGGAAAGATTGCACCATTGTACATTCTCGATAAATGATATTTCAAGGGGATTGCATCAACTCAAAAATTGGCTAAACTGCGAATACGAAGTAGCCTATTACATGGAAATCAATCTGGCGTGCAAAACAAAGCAACTGTTACCTGCACCAAAGGATAAGCCTGCCAAAGATAAGGTCGCCAAAGCTAAAAGCACTAGCGAAGGAAACAGGGATATTGTTTGCTTCATCATGCAATCTATTTTCTAATGCCTAATGTTGTATTGTCATCTGAAATGTGCAGGTATCAAAAGAGTATTCAGAGACACCGCAAAAAGTGGTCTTAACAAAGACCCCAGCGTAAGCGCATAAAATTGTGTTTCTAAATGGACTGCGACACTTGTTTCATGTTCCATCTTCAAAACCTGCTATGAAAATTTTCAAGCCAAACTTTTCATACTTATTCTTGCTTTCTTGCTAAATTTTGAACCACGTGGGTATGTGATGTCATATTTTTACCCTTAGACTTCTTTCTCTGTAATTTGGATTTAGGTTTTACTTCAATAACTGTGGACTGTGGAATAACCATAGGCGTATCCATTTTGTCATACACGTTACATTCTTTTGAGAGATCTTTTTGCCAATTGTTCCAAAAAAATTCATTAAAGCATTTGTTTTAGTCCAGTGTTTCTCAAATTTTTTTATTCCATTCGCCCACTTTTCGCTCTCGACACGTCGTTTTCGCCCCCAAGCTTGATAAAGCGAACACAGGGTAGTAAATTTAAATGATTTTATTTAGAGAAAATATTAACAGCTGAACCAAGCCATTAAAAAGCTGAACTAAGCAAGTGTATTACGACGCTAATGTTACGTTCAGAATTCATGCAAAAATAATCCAGGGCTATAGAGTCGGAGCGCCGGAGCTGGGCATTTTGCCTGGAGCTGTAGCCGGAGATCAAATTAAAAATCAGAAGGAGCCGGAGTCAGTGCTCAGTATAAATTTAGGACCGGTGCAGGAGCTATAACCATTTGAGAGGTATAGCTTCCGAGTCCTTTCCTAGATACTAACGGCTTTTCCAAATAGACTTCCGCGTGCTCTTTATGGCACACTAAACGCGGTTGTTATGAACTACGACACCAGACTGCAACAATGGATCTGCAAGCCTTTGATGTTTCTTTGGTTTAATAACCGCTAAGCCTGTGACATCGTAGCTGGTAGGTGTGGTGTCGATTGTTGAACAATGGTTCTCAACCCTGTGACATCGTAAGCCTGTGACATCGTAGCTGGTAGGTGTGGTGTTGCTTGTTAAACAAGTCAGGCGTGCACCAAAATTTGGCGAAGGTTTGCAACGCTATAACTCGCCTGTCGATTGAGCTAGAAAGCTGTCCAAACCACCTACGGATTCAGCAAGTCTTCTAGTTGAGATTGAAAAAAAATTTTTTTCGTTTTGGGTTTGGGGTTCTCTGGGGGGACGTCACAAGTGTGGGTGCTTTAGCGTTTTTTCGTCTTCTTTACGCGGCCCTGAACGCCAATCCAATGAGTCAATTTTTTTTGGAAACTAGGCTACCATCCGAGTCTTTAGAGCACGTGAATGGCTTTCTAACATATCTGGAGCCAAAATTATGGCACAAAAACCAAGAAGTGGTGGCACAAAAACCAAGAAGTCAAAATGTCTACCCCTACAAACTCTAACCTGGGGTGAATAACACACATATTGTATATGGCCATAACTCGCCGCCAGAACAGGCTAGAGAGCGTTCAAGCCCTCTAACAACTCGTGAAGGCTTATAGTCTAGACTGACAAAAAATTTTAAGCTTGAGATATCGTTTTTATTGTTGATGTTTACATAATGAGAGGATGTTTATGCATATTCGTATCAATTTGGATGACGTAACCATCCCCTGGGAGCCAACCAATCGAGCCGACTTTGGGGTTCAAAGTTTTTTTGGATTCTAGGCTACAATGCGAGTCTATAGAGGTTTGATAGACTTTCCAGCGTTTCTGGTTCAAAAATTATAGCAAAACTTCCGGAAATGAATTGGGCAAATCCCCTTAGAATTCCCTAGCGGACTTGTACAAGAATTCCCTAGCGGACTTGTTTCCGGTCTTTTGGCCATAACTTTGGCACTGTTGCGATCAGACAGCCCGAGCGGGATGTGCGCAAAGCTTCGCACTGTGCCAGAAAGCAACAATAGAGATCATGCGCCACAATCACTCTGTTATTGCTTGTTCACGCCACGTATATATATTGTTATTCTTCGCGCACATCCCGTTTGTGGTGAATCACACATTCAACGCAACGCCACCGGAGAGGTTGCAATAGCACCAGCAACACCAGGAAGTCGATCAAGGGCTCTAAAGACTCATATCACAGCCTAGAATCCAATCAAATTTGAGCCAGAATTTCGGGCCCATTGTCCGGGCGATGACGTCATAAAAGAAAGACCAAAAAATAGTAAAACATACCCCAACCCTGACGACATCCACCGAAAACCCCAAACCCAAATCTTAAAAGTTTTTTTTTTCAGTGCAAACTACAAGACTTCACGAGTCTTTCGAGGGTTTGAATAGCTCTCTAGCATAGGCTTCTGGGCGAGTTATCACCGCCGCGCAAGTCGTCAGTGGGAGACTCATGCTTTTTCTGCAGTTTTTTTATTTTTGTGCAAAACGGGAATTTTGGGCCATAATTCTGGTTGTAGATATGGTAGAAGGTCAATCGAGGACTCTAAAGACGCGGATGATAGTCTAGTTTCCAAGAAAAGTTTGAGACAAAAATGGCTCAATGGATTGGCGCTCAGGGACTAGTAAAGTTGGTCAAAAATTTTAAAAAATTCCCTATTTGTGACGCCACCAAGAGAAAACTCCACTCAATTCAAATAATTGTTTTAATCGAAACTAGAAGACTTTCTGAATCAGTAGATGGTTTGAGCAGCTTCTAGATCAATCGGCTGGCGAGTTATAGCGTTGCAAACCTTTGCAAAACGCGGGACTTAAAGTCAAACACTGTTCTAAGAACCGCGTTGCAGCTCCCAATCATCCTTTGTGCGGCTTTTAGCAATGTTTCTGTAACAGATTCTATCTGAATAAGAGCTAATAATGCCTACTTCGTATGCGAAATACATACTATGAAAGAGCATGGTGTCTGATTCTTTTCTGGGAAAGGATTCTTTTCGATAGGCAGTGTTTTCAGTAACACCCCTAATATTTTGTGTAACAGACTTCGTTATTGCAATAAAACAAGACGTGTCAATTGACTTATGGGAAAATGTTTTAGTGCGACTCTCTAACAAAACCATAAGTCTGGATTTGCCTCCCTGCAGCGAAATGGTTAAGAATCACTGTTGTAGAAGTAAGAAAAAACGCTAACTACCACAACATCTTACGTTCTAGTCAGAATGATCAAACCGGGTCTGTAGTAGTGTAGCTATCTAAAAAGAACTGGGCAATAATGAGTAGGTATATAATACAATATCCGTAGCCTTTGCAGCTGTGTCGTCATGCTGTTAGTAGGGAGTATGATTAAGATATGATACCATTGCAGATTTAAGCATGAAATGCACGGCACGCCATTGTAAAGCAGGAATTTTTATTAGAAACTATTAGGCTTATTAGTAAGATTTACTAAATTACTGGCAAAGTTCACTAGGAAACATGACGTTTACAAGGAGTAGCATAACATGAAAGTTATAATTAATTGGTACCGAACAAGCAGTGCTTTGCATAGCAGTACATTATCAGGAGGGTTTAAAAATCAGTGTAAATAAATGTAGACTTTTCTTGAAGTTTTCATCCGTGGAAAAAATATACGTTTTCAGCACGGTAACCACCCTTATTTTCTCCTAAGCTTTGCGTGTTACTTTGTGCTTTACTTTGTGGTTCATCACTGCTTATTATGAGTACAAACGATAAAAAGATCAGAAGTTTTCAGCCATTTTAAAAAAGTCGTGTGAATTCCTTGCTAGAAGTCACACTATTTCTTTGAACAAAGGGCTTTTAAACACATTTTCGCATTTGTGTTAATGCAAATATGTGCACGTTTGAAAGAAGACGTGAGAGAGGTAATCGGTTACGTGTTTTGCGCTCTGTGCGTGGTTTGCCCGGGCAGCGCTCTTAGCTGGAATCGCCAAAACTGCAACAGGCAAAGCGTGCAACGAGTGCAAAACACTTGGTCAGTTGGGACTAATCTGTGTTTGAAAGCTCGGACGCAAACGTAGTTTTACAAACAGCCATTTTCTTGATTCTGGTCGTAAGAAATAACAAATGTCCTCAGGCGTTGACTGCGAAACCAGCTATTGCCTTTCCAGAAATCGTTTATATTACCGTTATCGTGAGTTCCGTTTCTTCAAGTAACTGTTCTCTGAATTGTCTGAACATGTAATTGTTGTTTTATCGCTGGTTTCCTCATGGTAAGAGCGCTGCTTGTAAAAAACTACTACTATACATTACGCAAAAAGATTTGATATATTCTCTTAATTTTGTGTACTTGATTTAGTTCATTTTCCATTCATCTTGAGGCACACCAAAACAATTTAAATATTAATTTGTGAAAACGAACAGAAGCAGGAGATGGAGCCTGAGCCATGAAAAAAGAGAGCTCCGGAGCCGGAGTCACACTCATGAAACCCAAGGGCTCCGGAGTTGGAGCCATGTTCATGAAAAGAACTTCTCCGGAGCCGGAGCTCTGTCATTTCTACAACGGCTCCACAGTCCTGAAATAATCCACACTGTAGCCGGGTATATAGACGATCCAGAGTAAAAATTCAACAGATAAGTTGTTTTAGCAGCAACCTCCAACGATTTGTATCATGGTATATTAAAATTTGCAAGAAGCTAACCAGTCATAATAGTAGGCTACTGAAATTAACTCAGTGATTGACTAATCGTTGTGCATTTTCGCCCCCTTTTGTTTTTTCGCCCCCTTGCTCATCAAAATCATCCCCAAATGGGCGCTTCCGCCCACTTTGAGAAACATTGTTTTAGTCTGAGGGTTAAATTCTTGTCAGTTAAACATAAAAGGTTTTGAGGTTTTTCTTTTTTCAACAATTATGGATATTCAGTTAATTAAATCAATCAATCAATAAATGGATAAAACATGCAGCTGCGTGTTGCGTAAGGTACCGTTTCAGTTCTAAAACTTTGCGTTAATTCTCTGCATTTCCTGTATATCTAACCTGTCTAAGTATACGGTGGCATTTCGCCTTGACTGTTTCCACTACAATGCCAAAAAAAGGTTTTGAAACTCTAAGGCAAAAAAACCCCATTGCTTGAGAAATATTTGTTTTGATTGAAATTAGTCAATGCTTGATCCAGGCGCGTAGCCAGAAATTTTGATAGCGGGGGGTAAACAGCAAGAAAGTCTCAACATTTGAATATTTAATGCTCCTTGTTTTTGAAGCATCATCCAGCAAAACGTGCATTTTTATGGCGTTTTTTTCTGAATATTTATATTCAGATTTAAGCCGGCAAATAGAAAGTCCATTTTCATTGGACTGACAAGTTTCAAAAGTTTGTTTTAAGTGAACTTCCAAGGTTCTACTTTGAATTAAAACCACCATTTGCTCGTAAAACTTCCTTGCAAAAGCGCTTGTGAAAATCTCGATGCCGCAAGTGCAAGAACTGCAGTATTCTTCTCGCAACCAATATTGCAGTCGAGGCAAGAGTCATCGTGGCCGCCATTGTGGTTGCGCTTTTTATATTTACGTTTCTAATCTGCATCAACACACGTTAAACAGAAGCCCAGAAGCGACTTTGTTCCAAGACACTGACTTTCTCTCGGAAGTAAGCCTTCTGCAAAATTTGCGCGCATGCAAGACGTAGATCTCGAACAACTCTTTAGCGACTGGGTGGCGTGTGCAGCTGATAACGCAAAGCCTAGAGTTCCTCAACGCGTTTAAAAATGTTTGGATTTAATGTCATAAAACACTATGAAATGCGACTGCTTTAGCGTTTTTGTACGCTACTTGCACTAAGCTTGCATCCCAAAAACGATTAGGTATTTAGCTACCTATTTAGAGTTAACAATAAAATTCAAAAATATGATAAATACAATATTGCAAATTGGGAAAAGTTGCACGGTCTTTTAAAACAAACTTGCTTATTTTTAACCCACTCAGTCTACACGTGTGAAAATTGTTGTGGTTTTGCAAAAACAAAGCCACAATCTATTATCACCACGGCTCTGCACTGACGTTAAGAAGTATTAGTCCCCGCAGTTTACAACAACGGTTGGTTAGTTGATTTAACCCAATGGTTCCCAAAGTAGCCTATGGGTCGAAACCCAAACAAGGGTGGCCAAGGTTCAAAAAATGGGCGAACCTCTCAGGAAAATTTTTCGTCACCCTGGAAAAATGTGTTGGACATATTAACTATTGAACATAATTTAAAAATTTGGGCCCCCCTCAAAAAACTCTTTGCTCCCCCTGGTGTCCCAACCTGATTACATGTCTGGTTACCATTGCTTGTCTTTGTCTGTCTGTAGCGTAGGTACTTGAGAAAAAAGTAGGTTTTGATATAAAGACGAAAATCACCAGGTTACTGCCAAAAGTCATCCAAACAACAATTATTTTTTCTTACGTTGTTTGAGGCTTACGTTGTTGCGAGGTGTTCACTAAAGTCAGATTTGGGTCGTACTCAAAAACGTTTAGGAACTGCTGATCTAGCCATTCTAGCGTAAGCGGTTGAAATATTTTAAAAAATCCATTGGTGTTTAAATAACAAAATCTGATATACTAGGAAAAATTCAATTTAGTTTCATTTTAGCCACATGCGCTTGCAGATTGCAAACTATCTTTAAGTAAAGGCAGTGTGAATGCCTTCAGCACTTACAAGAAAGCATCTTCCTACAACTTTGGATTTTGCTACTAACTCTTCCCGTTGCAGCTGAATGATTTCAAATTTATTCGAGGATAGGCTGGCAATTAACATCAGAAGAAAGTTGAAACACTTTCAGAGAACGTAGGCTACAGGTCGAACTCTGATTACTTGACAAAACTTTTTTTTACTCCAAGGCAAGGTAATGTGAAATACAGTAATTGATGAAAACGATAAGACTCGACCTAATTGGTGTTGAACCGTCACAGTACAAGTTTAATCATCACAAATAAATATCTACAATGAATACTATTGTTGCTAGACACTTAAATAGTGTCTATGCCCTAATAGGGTCATAAAAAGACTTTGATACTGGATTGCTGGTTAGTCAAATTTGAGCTGCAAAGCATACAAAGCGTATATCAACGCTATATTGAAGCATTTAGTTTTAAAATTGTACAAAAATCTACGATGTTCATTTAAAGTGACGGCTAATGCTGCAGTCAAGGGTAAAATATACAGCATTCATAGCATGCAGAGTTATCAGAGAGGAATTTTTGCGATGGTCTTGAAATGAAGTTCACATCACCATTAGGCATGAGACAGCAAGCTGGTGCACCAGAAACAGCTGTAAAAAGTGTCACTCCTCGTTTTACTTTCGGTAATTGTTTATGATCGCTTAGATTCAAGTTTGTGTTTCATTATAGCCAACTTCCACACGTAGCTTAAACCTCACGTAAAGGTCAGTCATGATATGAATTCTCCAGCATTTACACTATACACAACAGTTGATTAACCATGGACAATTGGTAAACCTAGCTAACTGCTTTGATCAGGTTCGACTAAAAGCTGAAGTAGGATAGGTTCCTTTATCAGTTTCGTTAATTTGCACTGAATTATTTTTGGCTCACACATCACGGACTTGATTAACCTGAAAATTATTGGTGCAACTTTGGGAATTGGGGGGAAGTTGCCCCGATTTTCCCCCTCCCCTTGGCTACGCGCCTGGCGTGATCTATGGGTCACTATTTGCCACTTCGAAATCATTTGCACCATGCGGTGGCAACAGGCTGACACTGCTCATGCGCAACCAACTCAGTCGCGCAAGATGCTCCGGTATGCAATTGGCTGAAAAGTTTCTAAACAGCTGCTTTTAGAACTTCGCGTGCAAAACCAGGGGGAAAAGGCGTTTCGTGCCTATAGTCCTCAATAAACATCGCTTGGCACACCATAACAATCTGCTGTGTTTAGCCTAAAACAACATCGTGTTCTGCAGATGTTCCAGCGCAAGTACAGTAATGAATACACGTCTGGGTCGTGTTTGCTGAACCTTTATTCAGTGCGAATGCGAACGCAGCGCTACATCCGCTTCTTGTTCGTAAATCACGTGAAAGCAAGTCCGTCAACTGCAGTCCCCTGACACTTGTCGGTGCTGTGAATCAATCACACCTCTCACACAAGTCTTTTGCATCTGCTGCAGGGCAGTGTCCACAAGACTTTGCGGGGTTGTTGGGCAGATCAACTGCGTTTGCTGACCAACTTTTTCGATTCGGTTCCGGAAAACCAGGATGCAGATAGAAACAGTGACAATCAGTATGATGCATCGCCTGACATTGACAAACTCGATTGACCATCGTTATGTCACTGTCTTGGCAAAAAAACTCAAACCTGCAATCACTACCACGTATTAGATTATATTGATGGGCCAATGGAATTTGTTCACGAGCACACCATTGTACAGAATTGTATTTTTCATCTGTAACGCACAGGTTTGCTTCGGAGTACCTTCGTTTGGTAGTAAGAAGAAAGTAACAAAGCGAATATTTACGAATTTCAGAATCGCTTACGTAACCAACTCTTGAACACTTGCGCAACAACTCTGAAACTTTCAGTGCAATTTTCATGGTTCGAGAATTTTCTATGCTTATTTCCAAACGTACTTGTGCAATGTAAGGAATCGAGAAAAGAATTAGTGCGATTAGGCTTTTCTCTATAAAAAAAACTGATTTTCGCTGTAGCAAGTCTACTTTTCCAAATTTTAAAGAGCAACTTGCGATGTGATGGTTTGAACTCTTCGCGGGATCAACTTCAGTCCCACGTGTATAAATACGTCTGAGGCAGCCTGGATTTTTAAGGCTACTTTTAAGGCTTCGGTTCAGGGGCGGAGCTAGGGGGGTGCCAGGGGAGGCACTGCCCCCCCAAAATTTTGCCTGGCCCCCCAGTGGCCCCCCAAAAATTTT
>JGI24021J15306_10001112_pt1 | contig 24907 bp, 19 predicted proteins | sample Ectturendosymbi1_FD_15306 | JGI IMG/M metagenome (IMG submission 15306) | reverse complement strand
TGTGCGCATAAATGCAACTTCCTGCGCATAAATGCAACTTTCGTTGAAAATAAATGCAACTTTCTCACTTTTTTACTGCAACAAAAACTTGCCCTAATTATTACGCATTACTAATTAGTGATGGAGTCTCGAGACTTGGTTTCGGTCTCGAGACCCATTTTTGCGATTCTCGGTCTCGAAGGTTTCAGGTCTCATCTCGGTCTCGAAGGTTTCAGGTCTCGAGACTTGGAATATTGCAAAGAAATGGTTTATTAAATTTTCTTTAATTCAACGATTTTTGTTTGTTGTATTTTCGGGTAAAAAACAACCAAACCACGTCGGAACAATGCCAGAAATTTGAAAAAATTCAAGTCAGAACTCAGAAGTGATGACGACATTTTATTAAAATTTCGGCAAAATGCACAAGTTTTGAAGTCTCAAGTCTCGGTCTCGAACTTCGAGTCTCGGCGATTTTGATGAAGTCTCGGTCTCGTCTCGAAACTTTAACCAAGTCTCGGTCTCGAAGGTTACAGTCTTGACTACATCACTGTTACTAATGTACATGTTTTTTATCTTGAACTTATCTAAACAAGAATGGCTCTCAATAAATTTTTCGAGTGAGCCCACGCCTTGGATTTTGATTCAAGCCCAATATCAATTTTTCAAGATATTCTTGCCTAGTCGATATCATAGTAAGCGTCTTTGCCAAATGTACTGAATGGGTGTGCGCAATTCCCCAGAGAAACGTAATTTTCTTTTATTATTATTACATAGAAACATTGCAGTTGTAGCCATAAAAGGCAGTCGATTTTTGCGCTGGGAAATATTGCATGAAAACTTGGTGAAGGTTGGTGAAAACGGATATAGGAACTTGTAATGCATTTTGTTTATTCAAACGCCGAAAAATCAGGAAATTTCTTTTGCCCTTCATACTTTTACACAATTTTGTTTCGCTATTAACTCTGTGTCATGTTTTCCCTTCGATCCTCTGAATGAATTTAGGATGCCACGCTCCGCTGAACGAATGCGGTGATGCGTGCTGACGACGCAGAGCCTGGGCGCGAAATGCAAGGTCATTGATTGGTAAATTTTTTTTACAGTGCATAAAATTAACAACTATAGGTTGGAGAAATGTTACTCCACGAGACACAAACTACTGTACTAGTATATGCTTTAGTGTGAGAATTTATTTTGATGGATGATGATTAAGTCTGAAGGAGGTGTTTGGTATTTTGAACTAATTCTGCAAATCATTATGTTGTAGGCAGTGTCTATTTTGCCGCCAAGATCATCAGGACAGATGTCAGCAGCAACTGGCTTGGCAGAAACGAAGTAAACACAAAAGATAAACCCTAAAGCTAACCCCTAACCTTAGCCCATAACACTAACCCTTACACCATCCCCTAACACTAATGCTAACCCCCCAACCATGATAAATGCTAACCCCTAAGTCTAACGCTAACCCTAATGCTAACTCCTAAGCCATGCCGAACGCTAACCATAACGCAAACGCTAGCCGAAGCCTAAACCTAACACCTAAGGGAAAAGTTTAGAAAGTTATGAAAAAAGTTTAAAAAATAAAAGGGAATACTTTGCCAAGGTGAGAGTCGAACCGAAAAGCAATAGCATACCAGACTTGAAGCATAACCACTGCACCATGAACAGCGCACTGATTGCATGACTAACTGACCTTTTTATTCGGATTGCTTCATGCCACAAGACCAAATGTTCAAGTGGCAGCACAATAGTTCTAGCCGATCTGTTGCCGCCAGAATATTGGAGGTAAATTCGACAGTCTACCTATGTTGTATTGTAATTGTTGGTTTTTCATGTCAAAACCTAAGGTTGTGAACAGTAGCTAGAACAGATTTACAGTAGGCCACAGAGACAAACAAACACTATACAGGGAATGGTCGAGCTACACTTGACTAACGAGATCTGAGGATTGTACAAAACTTCGATTACTGTCTTATCAAAAAGGATTCTATTCACTGAATCACAAAATCATTGGCTGGTTTCTCATGATTCTTATGTTCAGTGTACATCAATCAACAGTAGCTACTGTAAGTTACCTAGTGTTTTCAATACATTTCCCATACAGTGTATTTTATTTGCTCTGTGGGATGTGCCCAGCTGTACTGAAAGCTCATTAACAGCGAATAGATGGACTCAGAAATAAGCCAAAAATGTCTGTAGTATAAAGTATTTGTTTAAAAATTTCTGTATCTGCTACATTTTTCCATAAATTAACTGACTAATTCAAATGAACTCAAGTCAATGAATGATGTAGTTGCAAAATATCAGAAAACTTCATACCTGCAGCCTTGATTAAAAGCGTCGTTAACCAAGTAAATAAATTATAACATGAATGTTTGAAAATTTTTAATGATGGCATTTGATTTATTTAGAGATGGTGATTAAGCAACGAGTTACAAATTCATACAAACAGTAGCTAGTTTGTTTTCAATATTATCATGCTATATCAAAAGCTAATGTTATAGTCATACAATAGCTATGATTTTAATTAGCTAGTAGCTACAGGTCCACCCTGGAGTGGATCTTGAATATTTGAATACTTATAGTCCACCATCTATAACGTGACAGTAACGTACAAGACGATGAGTGTGTAGTAGACTGCACTAGGCTTGGTAGAAACATACTAAACCTGAACGTAATCCCTAAACCTAAACCCTAAATCTAAACCGTAAATCTGAACATAAAAGTTTCAAAAGTTTAGAAAAACTGGTCTCATGAAAAGTGCAACCATTACTACCAAAATGAAAGGCACTAAGGTGAGAGCCAAACTGAAAACCATTTGCACAGCAGACGTAGATGCAGTTTCTACACTACCAGGATGGTGCTGTTAAAGTGACAAACTCAGCGTTTTATTCCAACCTGTGTCACTGCCGGCAGACCTATAGCTACTACCTTTCAATTATTATATAGCTTGAATTAATAGTTTTTCTTTAAATATGCAAGTGTTATTTGCAACTGGATGACTTGTTCATTTACTCTGCATAAAGCAGTACACTACAGTACCATTATATTTGTTGTTCTTTTTATATAAGGAAAGCTTAAACCACTAAATTTTTGCTGCCTATTTTGCGATTGGTATTTTTTCCTTTGTTGCAATAAGAAAACTGTCATCTTTATCTATATAAAGTTTATGTCTCAGCTTACAAAAATTAATTTTGAAGTTTAAAAAATATATTGTTGTAAAGATTAGAGTTTAGCAGTATATATAACCAAGCAGAACTTGCAGAAGATATGCAGTGCACATGAGATATTATGTGCTTTGATTGCCAAGTGTTATTTTCCAGAAATTGCCCAAAACTAATGTCGTAATTTTCAGTCATATTTTAGTCTAATGACCTATTGATTCTATTTGTGAAGACAGTGTCATGGTTATGGTATGAGCAAAGCATTACTGTTCGAGACTAATAATTTTTGGAATATGCCATTATTATCAATACATTTTAGAAGAGGTGTCTAGGTAGCTGGCCACAGCTATGCAAGGTTAACTGCTAGGTAGCCAGCACTCACGTGATTCAGCGCATAATTAGGTTTCGTCGCCACAAACAGAAATCTGTTCAGACTTTTTTTATATAATAGTAGGGTGAATGTAGAATGGTGGTCGCGGCGGTGATATCTGCAATACATTAGATTTTGTGGTATGCTTTTCTTACGGTGTTCGGGTTCCAATTTCAGGTTTGGGATTTCAGAGTCTACACCAGTGGTCTTCTACCTTTTTTGTGCAATCGCTCCCCTCAGGAACTTTACTTGAAAATTGCCCCCCCTTATAATTTTTGATTTGTCTGAAAATATATTATTTTGTTTGGAAAATAATCCAGTGTTAATTAAATATAAACGGGCAGTCTATTTAGCACAAAACAAAATGAGGGCGTAAATGTTATTCATTTCCAAAAAACAGCTGAATTCCAATTGACGTGAACCTTGTGATGGTGTTTATCTGCAGGCTGTTTCAAAGCAGGTTGCAAGTTGGTCAGTTTAGGTCGTATGGCATTTTCCTGATCTTGTTCATGTCAAGGCGACTGCAGTATCAAATTACACGTGTGCAGTACCTGACAGAAACCTTGCTCAGGAAAATTCGTCGTGGGAAACGCCAGTAACAATAGCTTCACTTTTCCCCAAAGTTCTGGAAAACGCTCACAACACTTCATCCAAAAATTTGACCATCTGTGTATGAAATATAGTTTAGCCAAGATTGGGTGTTTGGGCTTACTTGCTAGTCTCAGTTACTCATTTTCTGATGTACTTTTTTGTTACGCTCTGTCATAAGTCAGACGAACACAGTACAGTTATGTCCACAGAGCACCAAAACATTCAATCTGACTGAAAAACACAAGAAGTATGTGGCATATAAATTTTAATTATTTTTATATAAATTGTCTGTAGCAGTCATATTTTCAGTGTTTTTACAATAGAACACACTTCAGTAGACCTACATTGTTTTACTCAAGGTACTAAAACCAAAGATTATAAAAAACATGATAATGGACTGCCATATTTTTTGCCCACGAAATGATGGTTTGGCAGTGTTTTACCAAAGGCCATGAAAACTTGTTTCAAGGGAAGTTTAGTAATAATAACACATACGGTTGGAGGGATTTGTGACGATTCACGATGAAAATTAACCGCGTCGCACTTGACAGCAACTTGCAATTAATATTCACTATCCTTGCAAAAGTCGATGCGATGATTTAGTGGTGGCAATGTTATGATTGTGAGGCCTAGGCCATTTTTTACTACTTTCAAAGAAGCTGAGGTCTTCCTCTTGAAAAAATGGAGTTTGACCAATTGGGTATTTTCCAATAGCTATATCAGTGTTGGTTGCTTCCAACCAATATCAGTATAATAAAACTAATTAATGCNTACTATACGAGAAACGTCCAAAAACCTGTGTGCTGATATGTCAGGCTGACAAATGTTATTGCTTGATGTCTTTTTGTGATGTTGATCATGCAAACATTGTGTTAACCAACGTAACAAATTACTTAGTACAATAGTTTCTTTACTCTTTTATCTTAATTTGAACATTAGACTCAACAAAATCCTTGCACAGTTATAATCAGGGCAACCAAAAGTCAAAAATGTTTTGCCATTTTTAAAGGTTATGAACGTCCACAAACCAAATTTCACTCTGATACCATGTGTGACTCCAAAGTTATTAGGTCAAAAATGTTAAAGTTTATCATTAGGTCAAAATTTAGTGTTACGTTAAACTTTTCCTGCAGCACAGTTTTTTTCTCTTATCAATATATCTCGGATCTACGACAACTAATATTGATATGCTTTTGCAAGTTTAGTTGAAATTCTGAAATAATAATTAGTTTGTTGTGACTTCTGACATAGTAATATTGTTTTGCCTATTATTAGACAAATGCATATTAAGTGGGCTAGGTGTGGGAAGGCAAGCAACGTGGTCTTACAGTACTTAATTGGTTTGGTAAATGCTCTATCCATTATGAATATAGTGCTTTACCTTTATGATGTTCTCAGGTTTGACTCTACTGTAGTTATTAATGTACTTACCAAATATATCATGGCTAAGGTTAAATAGCCAATTTCTTTAAGTGTGAAGTATAGTGCATAAATATGTTTCTGAGTCAATCTCAACACAAGAGGCTGAATTATTTTGCAGTTGCTAACGCAGAAAATTGATAAGTCAAAATTTGTAATTTATAAAGTCAAAAAATTTGAAGTTTTTAGGTCAAAAAATCAGTTGCCCTATAATCTTCATGAGAACCGCAATGCTCGACTCCCAACCAATGGCAATCTCAGTGGTCTTGAATAATTGGTGTAGTGAAGCATTATGCAGAATGATTAATGTTGGTTTAATTGATGCATGACCAGTCCGATATATGTTTTATAATCTTTGTTACAAACCATGAAGTCCAAAGTGCATCAAATGCTTTGATTCCAAAGTACAAATATCGTCTTTTTGGAATCAATTCAACAGTATGTTTTAACTTGCAGAAATAGGCCCCGAATCTTGTAAATCATAAAATCGCCCCTTGGGAGCGATTTTGCCCATGTTGAAGACCACTGGTCTACACTGACCCATGAGTTGCCAGGTGCAATCTTTTGGTTTATTACTTCCAAGATTTGCCATACCAAACTGTACAAGGTGAACAATTACTTGACACAGTAAAGAAACAACAGATCATGCCTGGCAACTCCTTGCTTGTCTTCAGTATAAATGGGCATTTACACTTTCAGCTTTCAAGCTGTAGCTTTAGCTTTTTTTGGTTTAATCAGGGTTCTCACACGGTATTGAAAGTATTGAAAAGTATTGAATTTCAAAATTGGTTTTCAAGACCTTGAAAAAGTATTGAATTTTGCCAAAATATACATTAGGTATTGAAAAAGTATTGAAATTCTAAATGGAAAAGAAATCTCAAGTATTTGAGCAGAATTTTACTAAAAGCAAAGCACTTCATTATTTATGCAATGTTACGCAATGTGTAAAATTGAGTTTCATGATTAAAAACTTCGATAAATGTAGAGAAGCAGTGGTATTGAACTTCTTAAATTTGGTATTGAAAAGTGTTGAAAACGTATGGAAAATGATTTTTAAAAACACGTGGGAACCCTGTTTAATTTCAGGTTTAGGGTTTTAGGTCTTAGAGTTTACATTTCTATATTAACCAACATTAAATGCATTGAAACTATGAAATCCCAAGCTTGAACTGCAAGTAATGTACAACCATGCCCTTAGTCACATGACAATAAATCGTTAGCTTCATAAGTGCTCAACTCAGCTTGTGTAGCCATAGTGGGAGACGATGCAGATTTAGTTTTCACTTGGAGCATCTCTGCTATACACTATGCTAAGGCTTTTGGCTTTTATGTTGCTGGCTACTTGCAGTTCACCCGGTGTAGCCATTGCTGGTTACCTAGCACTTGACCTTGTGTAGCCATTACCAGCCCCCTAGACACTGCCATTTTAATTTGAAATACAGTAGGTGCTGCTTATTATGGCCACGGATAATATGACCAGCTGCTTATTATGACCAATTTGGTACGGTCCAGAATTTCTCCAATTAAAATTCTCCGTTTAATATGACCAAATTAGATAATATCACCAACATTTTCTCCACCTCTGTTATTACAGTACATTTTTTCCTGTCACGAACTTATAACTTAGCCTTTTCAACATGCGTTTTTTCTGTACGCATGCTGTGTGTGCACTGTAGTGTGTGTGCTGGGTGTTGAGTCTTAATGATGAAACAGTCACATCGCTATGACGTAGATTTACACGGAGAAGCGTGTGCGCTATAGTGTGTGTGCTGTGTGTCGAGTCACAGTGATGAAACAGTCACATCGCTATGACGTAGATTTACTCGGACTCTGACAGCCAGAAAATTGACTTCAGTCCGTAACACAGTCGTACTGTATTCTTTGTATCAAATCGGCCAAAAACGTTTTATAGCTTGAGCAACATGTCGCTGAAAAGAGCTCGGACAGATGTTACAGCATCAGAAAAACTTGAACTTTTTGAGCTATTTAAAAAGCTGCCCAAGATGAGCGAGAAGAAAGCGTTGAAGGTAAAAAGTGGATTTTTGCAACTTGCGATTCAAAATGAGGCCAAGATACGGGCAGAAGTTGCTGAACAACGTGGCAACAACAGAAAACGACATCACACTAGAAAAAACGAAGATGTGCAAGACGGACTGTATGATTGGTACAAGTTCGCCAACTTGAGAAGTGTAAAGGTTAATGGCCCGATTTTGAGGCAGAAGTCAGATGTTGACATGCCTCCAGCTCCAGCTGACATGACTAAAAATGACTTTTTGCAGTGTGTAGACATTGACAACGATGTTGAAATTGCCACAGAAGAAACAATTGAAGAACGAGAACAAGAAATTGTCACGAGGTACTCAGCACAATCTGAAATTGTTGAAGGTGAAGATGAAGAAGAGCCCAAAGAACCTGATCCTGTGCCCATACCACAGAATGCCGACATGAGAAAAATGCTCGATCAACTCTGCATAGGCTTGGAAACAAAGGGTTTTTCGTCAATGGAAGAGTTCGATACTTTCACTGGACAAATTGTGATTTTTTGCGAAAAGATCTTGTTCAGCGGAACATTACCGAGTTTTTTGCACCTAAAACTAACTAACGTACGTGCGTAACATTTCAAACACTTTTTGCGGTGCTTTGATATGTTACTTTGATTAAACGTTACTTCAACTGTTATGTACTTTGTTATACTGTACCACCACTTGTACATATTGTTACATACTGTACTTAGTTTTACCGTTACAGTACTGTACTTTGTTTACTACCAATGTCACACTGTTACTTTGGTTAAACGATAAATTTGACGGTATTTGGGCTTCTTGTGGCTTACAGCGTCGATTCAGGTGCGGTTATGGTGGCTTCGGTTTTTATGACCATTCGGATATTATGACCAAAATGGTCTGATCCCAAGGTGGTCATATTAAGCGGCGTCTACTGTACTATGACATTAACTGGTGAAATGTCCTATTGTACTCTATCATTTGCAGGTATTTCTTACTATAAAAGACATTGAGTTGATACTGAAAGTTTTCAAGTGTTGTTTTATTCCTACTTTTTCTCTGGCTTATTCTCTGAAATGATTGCTTTGAAACAAGGCTTAGAAGAATACTCTGACTCATCAGACTTAAACAGTGATGATGAGGTAAACTTAGCATAGCTAAAGTATTTGTCTGTTTTAAACATTCAAAACTAGCCTATGCATCTATTTATAAGGTTTTCATGGCACAGATATGTGGGTACATAATGGGATATGGTGTCAGATATGGAATATGGAGCCATGGATCTGGCTTAAATTTGATACCAGTTGTCTATTTTTCTTTAGCTAGATTGTACATTTATGTACAAAATCTATAGTAAGATAAATTGTAGATTTAGAAATCGAAGCTCTTGCTTGAACTTCAAGTACAAAATGGTCAAAATATGGTAACTTCCAAAAGCCTTGCAGTATCCTTCTTGATTCTACAGGGAAACTCCCTCATGTCAAAAGTGTCAAGTCTTATAGTACTGACAATTAGTTTTATTAGATCACTGTTAAACTGTGTTCCCTCTGATTTTTTAGACTTGGCATATGACCAAACCATATGGGGGATATAAGAAAAATGTTCGTTAGGACGTATGCATGGTTTTATCATATTGTACTATTTCTCTGCTTTCATAAGTGTGAAACATGATTAAACAACATCAGCAAAAAAGCTATTGACTTATGCTTCAAGTAACTTCATTCCACATTTGGAACAAGCAAGGAATCTATCGCAAATTTTTAATAGGAAATCGATTTCACGTAACGCTACGCATCATCAGTCCTTACATCTACAAGCAATGCTAATAGTTGCCATGCCTCTGCTTAGTACCCCTCCCACAGCTTGCCAGTCTCCATTAGCATGCATGATTGCTAGATCGTTAGCATATGCATACTTTCTGGAGACCGCGGCTGCCAAGTCAGAACTGTAGATGCTGAAGAGGAGTGCCAGGACAGATCCCTGTGGGATGTCTTTCTTGAGGTGTTGTAACCTGCTGTGTTTGTTATTACCGGTGGTAAGGGTGAAGCTGCGATTGCTTGCCAACCAGCACCATGATCATGTGGACCATGTGCTTATCAGGTAGCAATCTCAGTAGCTTGCAGATGAGACTGTGATGCCATACAGTGTTGTTGGCTGCTGTGAGTTCGAAAAACACAGCTCCAACCTTTTTTATCTGAAAAGTTATCCTCTTTCCATCAGTAAGGTGACCTGATCTATGGTCGACCTCCCATGTCAAAAACCTGCTTGTTCCTCTGGGAGTAATAGGTTGATGATTGGTTTGACATGAGTGTAGATGAGTCTCTCGAGGATCTTGAAAGGGACACACGGTAGGGATATAGAGCGACAACTGTTTGCGTCCCCTAATAGCGTTTCCAACTTGCTTAAGGATCACAAATATTAGTGTTCTTCTCCACATGCTGGTGTTTTTTAGTTGAGGCATGTAGGAAGTGAGAAAATCCCATAACCAAGATTTAAGAGCTGCGGTGGTTTTGGCAATTTTTCCATGACTTTGGAACCAGAAATGCTAGAAAGCCAACTAAAAGCTCAAAAGACTCTTATTTTAACGTAGTTTCCACTGAAGAGTCAAAAATTCCTTTAGAGGTTGGGGCCCAATGACCTTGGCCAAAATGGCCTAAACCTACCCCACTTTCAACATCACCCACAAAAAATCCAAAACCTAAAACCCTCAAATTATTTTTAAATGCAAACTAGACAACTCACCACATCCTTTGAGGGTGTAAACATCTTTCTAGTGCAGTTGGCTGGCAAGTTATGGAGTTGCTAAATGATGCAAAGAAACATGGTTCACATGAAATGTCCCAGCAGTGAAGGTGGTAACATTGACTCCGGATCCTGTTCCGGCTTGAACCTAAAACACTGACTCCTGCTTCAGCCTAAAATTCAAACCCCAGTGGGAGTCCAAACTAGCAATCCTGCTCTGTGATCATCTCTGGCCAATGTCATGTGGCTTGAAACCAAACTGGTTGTCTGTTGTCGCCACAAATGGTGAGATGCAGGATAAAATATAATGTTGAAACGATTTGAAGATAATAGTTGCAAGAGAAGCAGGTCTATAATTCCCAGCATCAGTTATGTCCTCATTCTTGTTTTTACAAATAGGTACAATGACAGTTTGCATGCATGCGTTTGGAATTTTTCCATGCACCAAACACACATTGAATAGACCACTCAAGGTAATTGCACACTTGAATCAGCAAAAAAATATGCTCAGTAAAATGCCATCTTTGCCAGCTGCACAATTTAGAGGTAGTTTGTGAAGTAGAGGTTTAATCTTACAAATGTTGCCCATCAGGTCATCAAACCCTTCAAAAACTTTCTTGTGAGTTTATATTTTGTGTCACAAAATTGCCAATTTCACAGTTTTTTGATTGAGTTCAGTTGTGCTGCAAAGTGATTCTTCCACATCTCAGTGACGGCTGCATTTCCATTTGAACCTCTTCCTGTAGATGGGAGCCATGATTTCCTGCTTTTTCTGATATTGTGCCAGAATTTTTTAAGAGAGCGATCCTGTAAAGATCATGTCATTGCATCAGCCTGATGCTTTTTCTTGGACTTTTGACAGGCTCTGAATGTATATTTGAATTCTTAATGTCTTTCATACTGTCAAATAGAGGTCCACTTTTGGGTTTACGATTGTCCAGTATAAGTAGGCATGTCAGGCAGCGTTTGTTTTTCTCCCACATCTGTGTTCCACCCAGAGATGTTATGTTTTTGTAATGGGCTATTGGGTATGGCTTCACTGGCTGCTTTTTTGAGGACTACGACTGTGTTGATGTATAAATTTTCTCAATATGCCAATGTGTTGTTGGTTTTTGCACATACGGTTGTCACATCAGGTAAGTTCTTTAAATAAGGGCATTTGCGAGAGCCAGATTTTGCTAGCCCAGTGTTTTTCAACCTTTTTGCTGCAGCGGGCTACTGGGTGACAAATGCGATTTGTTTATATGAGCAATTTGTGCTTTGCTGTAACTATTTGCAAAAACAGTAAAATGTTACAGATTGACAATACAAAATCCACGCAAGAACCAGCATAAGTGAATCAATATATGTATATCATGACATGAACACACAGTGCATGCCTGCTTGTGATATTTTTGTGAAGAGGAACATGTAATAACATTTGAAATCATGTGCACTACCATACTGACACCTGCTGAAAAATAAATTATTTTTGATTGTTTAAAGAAAAAATATTTCAAATCATTCTTTTCATGTAATACCACTACATAGTAGCATGAAGTTTATTTTACTTTTAGTGGTAACAGCCTGGTCTGATGTGATTGATGCTTCAAACATGCATGTTAGTTTGCCTGTATTGTGCACAACTGTGCAACGCACAGTGGAGTGATATATTCTGCTAAGCATTGTTTACGATGTTAATGATAAAAACAGCATGCTGTACAACAAGTAAAATGAGTATGCTGCAGAGTGTATTACTTCACAAAAGCTTGTGGCATACTTCTCAATCAATTGTGGAATTTTTTTCTAATTTGCATAAAGAATGCAAAAGAAAGATTGGTGAAACGAAGACAGGAGTTGAAGCAACACAAGCTGAAAGTCATTGAGAAGCTTAACTTGCACCAAGCTGCAGCTAAGTTTCAAGCATCTATGCAACTGCCCAAAAAGCGTGCTCGCTCATCTTTTAATGGAAAACAAAGTAAGCATTTTAACACGTGGGTAGTAAGCATTTTAATACGTGGGTGGTGAATACTGTTGTCTGTGAACTAACAAATTCTTACGTAGCATTTGGCATTGTCTGATACATATCTCTCAATGAATAAACCCCGCATTGTGTGCCTGCAGTGGTGGTATTACAATATTTTCGTTTCTTAACAAAAAAAGGGATAATGAACTTGGGAACATTCCGTTGTGATCTGGCGTATAACATTGCTTATATTAGTTCACTGTACATGCATTTGTGTTCATCCCCAGCCCAGAAGAAAAGCAAAGCCCAACCTGTCCGAAAATCTCTTCGACTTCAAAACATCGCAGCGGTTGAAGCCATATCAACTAAAGTGATAGTAGATACAGCCGATGATCAATTTAAGGTGCCTGTGTGATGATTTTGTCATATTTCTCTTCATTCCTGTGGTCTTATACCTTGCTTTTACTGGTGCATCTATTTTATTTGTTAGTGATGTTTTGCAAGAAAATACTTTTTCAATAAGTGGTTTACTTTTTTCGACCATGTAGAAGAATGCTCTGGCTCTCAGTGATGTGAACTGTAAGTACTCTCTTTACAGGTACTGATCAGATACCTCGATTTTCTAAATTAGTGTATGTTTTTTCGTTTAGTTGCCGAGACATTCACAAGTAAAATGTATATCATGTTGTGAAATCAAGATAAGAGGATAAAGGTACCAAGTTACAGACTTGCATGATATAATCAAGCATCTCAGTAGTTACAAAAATTGGGTGTGTCGCCACCTTGAGTACTTCCTTTTGAATTCCTTAGCCATTGTCACAGCAATGCATTCAAGAAATATTGATTTTACATCCGGAGCTGAGATTGAATTTAGCGTATGTTTGAGTCGCTCAATACGCTTGCAAATCATAAAAGCCTTTAGTGATCGTGTTTTAAAGAAAGGAAAAAGTCACATTTTCCGTATTGCTCTTTTTCGATGCGTAAGTTTATTTTCGAGAACTTCTCTACAGTTCATGATATGCAGGTACCAACTGCTGAACATAAGCTGGTGGCTAGAACTTTCGAAAGGTCTGACGATGAAACTGAAAAGGAAGAAGAACAGCGTCAGCATTACGAGAATCTTATGAACTCCTTCTCCTCGAAGAGAGTTGCAAGGAGCAGTTTACTTCAACCTGATCGAAGCGACTTGAAAAGGTATTTTCGAGTTTTGCAATTCAACTAGTTGAAAAACTTAACGTTTTTGTTTTGCTGATGTTATTTTCTTGCTGCAGCTTCCTCAAACGTGTCAACGAAATAACGGAAAACGGTTGCAACTTTCGAAAAGTCGTTGAGCACAGGATATCAGCGATAGACATACATCCTGGATCTGAGCGATTATTAGTCGCTGCAGGAAGCACGCACGGTTCAGTTGGCATTTGGGACTTGGTACTTGCTTTCATGTCTCGAATAATTCGTGCTTCAGGGCACAAATGTCTTTCCTTTTTTTCAATGACATTGGCAAAATTTGGCGCAATGTTGTCCAGTAGGGTTGGCTTCTATGCCTTTACCGGCTTTTGCTCTGGTAGTAGTGCATATTTCATCGTGTTCATCGGGAATTCGCTTATGTGCAATTGAGATCCTGGCAAATTTGATAGACGCCAACTTCCACGTGTGGGATTACTATCACTCCACAATTTCGTTTTTGCCCTGGTTTTCATTTGTGGAAACTCAGCGTTGTAATCTATTTCTCGTTTTGTTTACCTTCGGCTTTTTCAGGAAAAAGAAGATGCGATCGGGGGCACTTTTGAATACTTCGCACACACAGGAGGCGTCAAGACCCTGAGGTTCGTTCCCACGCATCCATCCAAGTTGTTCACTTGCAGCTACGACGGCACGTTGCGTGCGACCAATCTGGAGCGTCGTTGTCTGGAGGAGGTATGCTGTGCAACTGTCCGTTGCTTTCCTGTGTCTGCTGGAGACAGGGGCTGAATTTAAGAGGAGAGACAATTCCCTCCAACTTTTGTACAAAGGGGGACGCAATAACTTTTGTCCCCCTCGATATATTGTGATAAAAACAATGTACTTGTACAAATTTCGTGGTTACAAAACTGTTAAACCGTCAGCATAAAAACCCGAGAATAAATGAGAAAAGTGGTCATTGGATTACCTGAAGACAGTGTAGAAATTTACTATGTAAACTGAATTATCATGATTGGTGTGGGATAAATGTTAATCGTGTTGGTTAATTTAAATATTTGAATTGCGTCCCCAAAATATATCATTTCCATAATGTGCTTTCCACTTTGCTAATTTTACAAAAAGATCGTACTACGGTTGAGTGGACATGGTGACGTCACCGAAACGCAAACAACACAAGTTTGCCCCCCAAAGTTTTCCAGTAAACTCGGTCCTTAGCTGGAAGACACTGCTGAAGACGTCTGTTGCGCTAGCGTTCCTTTTTTACGACATCGTTTAGCTAGTGTAGTTAGCTCGAAATGCGAAGAGTCCCGAGAAGCTCTCTTGGTACTAAAACAAGGTACTTTAGTAATGTTACGACAAAGTTTATCCGTTTTTTCCATAAAAGATAGTTTGAGTTGTGTGCGACTTAACGTCGCTGTGTATAAGGCCGATTCCCGTGGCGCTGTGTAGAGTACGTTACTTCACTTCTTGCATGTGAAGCGATATTCACAGTTTTGTACCTGTTGTCTACACGAAAATACCGTTGCAGATTAATTTTGAGTGTTGAAATGTAACACAGGTTTTAATTGACAACGATGACTGGGCGCCAACGTCTTTCGCGCTGCAGCCAACATCTTATAATGTGCTTGTTTCGGGTCTTGTCAACGGAGAGCTGGTGATGCTCGACACACGTCAACCGAGGTTCAGTTCAGGCTGCAATGCTGTGCCGTAGTTGCTTTTTTTTGGCGTATCTTTGTTGTTTATTGTGGCGGTGTTTTCTTGAAGTGTTTTAAGGCCTAGACCTTTTAAAATGCTCTCGCTTTGGCTGAGCAAAATGTTTTTATGCGACGGTGTGTCGTGACCTGTCCGGTGCTTAACAATGAAAAGCACAAGTGCGCCTTAAAAAGATTTCTCTGTCGTGGTAGAGCCTGTGCTGAGCTATTCTTTCGATCCAAGTCGCTGATGTCGCGCTCGCCACAGGATCCTTGGCAAACTTTCTATTTATAAACGTATACAGACAGCCCGGTTCATACACTGAAGATTTATTACCTCTTTTGCGTACGTACCGTCGGCAAGTTGAAATTCCTAATGTTAAATGTTTAAAATGCCAGCAACGTGTATGTCCATGTCATGTATACCTATTTAGAATTGTATTAGCGTCATTGTTTTGATGTTGCTTTTTTTCGTGGAGCAAACTTTTTAGAGCACAGATTTTCTGTCGTTTTTTCGAGCAATTAAGCGGTGACTATAAAAAGCAACTCTGATTGTGTTCGAGTTTTATTCGTTTCAGCTCTCTTTTCAGGCAACCTGTAACTTTGATTTCAATTTGCAGAAAAACACGTCAGCAATGGACTGCGCATGCAAAGTTCGTCAAAAGTGTGTGTTTTCATCCTGTCCAACATCAATATTTCGCTACAAGTAGTAATGACTGGTAAGCACTCCTGCACAGGGTTTTTGTTCAGTATATGAGAACAAATATGAAGTAAGAAAAATTTCTCGGCATATGCCAAGTCCTGAAGAGGTCTTCGTTAGAAAATACTGAGACAATTGAATAGTAAAGAATGGAGGTCAAAGTCCTGTTTGTCCGGAATAATAAGAAGGGAATATAGGTTCATCTCAGCTCTTTGGGGGCCTCTTGGAAATCCCTTGGATGACCTTACACCCACTCACCTTCAGGTTCCAAGACATGCATATGACCCATACGGATAAGATTGGTATTCAAATAACGTATTTTTGCGATTTTGGCAAATACATTTTTTAATTATTCCGAACAATGAAATGTTTTTTTTGTGTGTGGAATTTTTCGTGAACAGACGTGTTTTTGAGCTCTCGAGAGTAGTTGCTTGGTCTCTGCGATACTTGAAATGCAACCGTAAACGGCAATCTTGCAATAAAACTGTGCGTGGAAACTGGAACATGACTTCGCTGACAGGGAAAGAACACGAAACGGTTGAGGAAGCCAAACGATATTCCCTGGTTGTTGTTGTTGGCCCCATATCGACCAAGCGTCGTGGATCTGAACGGTGGGTGGAAACTTTTTCACAGGCGTAAAGCCAACACAGACACGGTCTGCCGAGGCTAGTGAGGCCACTCGCTGTGTCATCTCTGGGTTTTGGCGTTGTTCCCGCTTTCTGACCAACGCGCATTCGGCTTCTGGGTCTTTTTTCGATCATAGACCGAAGTGTTTTTTAAATGACCGAAAAACATTAAGCCATTTCGGTCAGAATGTCTGAAAATATCGGCTAATCAACACTGTTACGGTGAGTTTTAATGCAACTGTGAGGCAAATGACCGAAATGCTTCAGTGACCAAAAGTCTCAGCAACAAATGACGGAAATGTCTCAGCGAAAAAAAAAGTTCTGCCTCAATATCCGGTAACATATGTCAGTTTGAACTAAGGCAATGGATACGGCACCTGAAGCAGGAAAAATTAAGCAGCAATCATTGATTTAAGCATGCTTGTTTGATAACTGTTCACACAAATGAGGCACGATTTCATTATCAGCTGTAACGTGATGTAATTCTGGCATGCATAGGCCAGAGGGGCTAACTATACTCAATTATCAAGAAACATCGGCTGTCAAAATTGCAGTAAAAGCATTTTTGATTGCCAGCGTATCCGCATAGGACTAAAGTAGTCAGACGACTGTGTGTGAAGGGATATTGAATGCCGAGTGTCAAAGAACGTTGTGCAAATCTTATGCTTTGCGTTGAATACTACTGCTTGGAACTAGGTGGAAACTGATGGGATACTTCTGTTTGGAATTAGATTGTTTCTTATTTAAGATAGGTGGTAAGCTGGCAATCGATGGTGATTTACCGTACTTCTACTTGACCAATGTGCTCATACAGTTTTTTATAGTCCATGGTTGTTGATTTGCATAGGATGACCTAATGCAATGAATAGTTTCAGCTTACTGAAAGTTTCAACTCAATCGTACGTTGATTGGCATTTTTGTAATTACAACAGCTGAAGATATCGAGATATAGGACTTCGTGCAGATAATTAGCGAAATAACATTAAACAGCACCAGTGCATTAAAGCGTTGGCAATAACGAACTTGCCGGTGATTTGTGTACGTTGCGGAGTAGTTCGCGCTGTAAAAGAATTAACTGAAAGCAGTGGCGGAAGCATGCGAGGTTATCATTAATCAGCCGGCCCAGCGAAGCTTACGCTGCTTTGAACTGCTTCTTGGCGACGCTCATGACAAGCAAAGCTTGCGCTGCAGGCCGATAATGCCAAGGTTTGAATGGTCGTTGTTACTAAGCTAGGGATAGAAACAAAAAGAATTCAACAATCTGCACCCGCCACCAATTTTCATTACTACCCTGTGTCTCGGGCTTGTGAAAATTACGTCTTTTTGTGCCGACTTTTTTGCGAACTGGTGCTCTTTTCAGAGTTTCGATGAGCTGCCAGCTAATCTACGATCGTTGCATTACAGCAAAGTGAAGATTTTTGATGAAAGAGTTACGAAAAGGCCTTTGGTGACTGTAGAACAACATTCCAAAGGGATAGATCGAGTAACATTTTCCCCGATCACTGGCAATCGAATGCTCACCACGTGCTTGGACGATAGATTGAGGTATTGCGTTAAATTTAAATTTCCACTGTTCTTCCTAAGCCTTGTTTTTACGTGTTCGTTTTTATTCGGTGTTTAAATCAAACCACGAATGTTAACGTTCGTGTGATTGCCCTTCATTTGCAATTCATCGAATTAGCAGAGCGTTGCTATTTCGCAAGTGTGCATTTTCCGGTGCAGTCCATGTTGCATCATATTCACTTTTTTGCAGTAACTAGGCTCTCAATCACTTTGTTCTTGAATGAAGAATGTGTATCTCAGATAGAAAAAGTCGTGTTATCTTCACGTGAAAGTGCTTGTTCTGAACGAAGTTCCCGCAAGTCTGATTGTAATTAAGACCAATAACGAGAATTTTTGCGGGAGTTTTGTGACTAGTGCTAAAACTTGGAGTCGATAAAAACTCTCGGTGTCTCCACTTTAGCCAGTACGTAAACCGCACATTGCAAAGAATTGTTAAACAACAAAGTAGCACAAGCGTCGTTGCACGAAACACCACAGTCGAAGACTTGCCATTTATCTGCTAATGGATTCGAACTACACGTTGTACAAGATTCAAAGTACAATCTGATTCGATGTCGTATTGGAAACAAAAACGCAATACCAACGATTTAGACCAGGGGTGGGGAACATTTTCACTACCACGGGCCACACGAATTGTGGAATATCACGGGCAGGCCTCAAAGCTTTTATTTTATCTCATGATAAAAAATAAACCAAACCAAAGTACACAAAAATGTTTTAGTTTGAGGAGAATGAGAAGAAAAAAAGCTGAGAATCGGCGAGAGAGACTCTGACTTTTGTCCAAGCATCTGCTTATCCAGGAGTTTCGCTTCGATGCGATGTTGTGTTCTAACTTGAGTAACAAAAAGTCTGAAGCAGACCACATTAATTGATCACGCCGACCGCATTTTACCCGCCCCCTTAAACGAAAGCAAATCGGATGTTCCAAAAAAATCGTATTTATACTCGGCAAGATTGAACGAATCAAGCGCGATACGTTGGACTGCAAACCACACGCTCGACAGGCGTACAATGCACATGAGGAAACCAGCTCGTAAAGACCAATAATCAGGAAGCCAAACCGCAACACCGGAAATGTTGTGCCGCTAACTCGGATCTTGCTGAGCATGGGAACAGTTCTTGTCGAAACGCCCGACATGACTTTTTTAAATTTGTTGGTACTGTATTTGCGTTTCGTTTTAAAAATTAGTTATTTATAGATCTCCATCTTAAGGCTATTGATCCTGGTTGAGGATGAAAATACAATAATTTCGAAGGCAATAGTGATAAACCACTAACCTTCAGAGCTTCGATTGCATGTTTTGTGATTTGAGGTCTAACCAGCATCAAATCCATCACGTTCCTTCAAACCAATACGCCTCAACCTTTTCACGACCCACTTTTACCGATAATTTATTTCCGGTCCCACAATAAGATGTGACAGCAAAAAAAGCGACGCAAAGAACAGCTGCAATTTACTTTCAGTACGAAACTTTGCTTGCTTGGTGAATGTGATCAAACCAAGGTTATAGTTTTGCATTTCATAAAGCATAACTTCTTACGCAAAACTGATTCTTATTTGCACCAGCAGCCAAAACCGAAATAGTTCGGCAAAAGGTGTTCGGCCCAGTTCTGAGAGCTTCGCACGCCACTGATGAAGAAGCGTTGCTTTAAACCATGGTCTAACAGAGTTGACACCATAAAAGGATCTGTGGTACCGGACCCTATTTGTGATTGGTGTCCCCTGGTGGAAAAAGTGAAATGACCTTATCTTTGGGCTGACGTTGTCCTCTCCTCATTTTTGTGTAGGCCTCCCATCAACGAAACGTGGCAACGCACCCGCGGCCCGAGAATGTAGCTATTAAAGATTTAACTACACTCGGAAAGTTTTCTTTAGATTGTTGTAAACCCTTAAAACTTTTTGCCGATGCTGGATTCGATTTTTCAACTTTGCAAGTAACGGTGTCGTTTCACCGCTTGAAGGCACAAATGGCTTGTTATGATTCAGTGCACGGGCGGATTGTGCGAACGAGTTATCATGTCAGTGAAATCGCTCACAGACTCGTGATTCGTTACTTTTTATGACTTCAGGATATTTGATACCAGCCAATTGAAACAAGACTCAGTGCACATGGTCACTTCAATCTTCCACAATAACCACACGGGCCGATGGCTTTCCAACATGGAAGCTCTGTGGCATCCAGCCAGGGAGGATGTCATAATAAGTGGAAGTATGAACCGACCTCGACAGGTTTGAAAATATCTTATCTCTATCGATTATGTTTTCGTTCTTGCGCTTTAATCGTTTGGAATCGCCCTGAACTAGACCAGAGTAACATACGAACTGTTCCTCGCACCTCATAAACGATGACCGGGAGCAAGTCAAGTGACTGTTTTGCTGTCAGCCGCAGCAAACAACGAAAGTTGCTTTTCGTGCTTACTTGTGGAAAGACGATTCAGATTGTGGTGCTATGCGCGTACTTCCATTTCCACGTGTGTAATTTCAACGTATACTGCGGCGTATCTGGAAAAGCACCAGACTAAACCACGTGTACGTTTTTCATTGTTGACGGAAGGTTGTTGCGTCATCAACCGTTCCGACAGCAACGGTTCTCTTGGGAATCAAAGCTGTAAGACCACGCTGCAGACCCTATGTTTCATCATATGTGTGTTGTGCAGCTGGTCTACTTATTTAATGATACTGATTGTAGGAAAACACACATCACTCCACAACTGGCAACGTGCAGCAAGCGATAAAGTAGATATATGTGTTATCAGTTATGAAAGCGAGTAACGTTGTCTATATCAGTAAAACCGTGCATTTTGCTAGAAGCGCCAAAATTAAGTCTAAAAATTCATTTATCCAAAATTTTTCGTGCTTCACAAAATCACATCTTGCACAGACATGCGTCCAAACCTTTCTCTGTCAAGTTTTGTCCAGCTTGTTTCGAATGCAGCATGGGCGCTGAAAAATGATAATGCATTGCAGTTCACAAAAAAACGAATCCAAGTATTAATGCTTTTTAAACTTCGTATCGTCTACGATTTTTTTCAAAAATTCACTTATTGCATCCTAAACCAATATTTTACCGCCATCAGGAAAGCAATGTGCCCAAATGTATTTGGTATGCCACTATTATTTCACTTTCAGATTCAAACTGCTGTAATGGTGTCCTGACACCAACGAAATCCTGCAGGTAGGACAAAAATAGCAAAAATTTGGCCAAATTTAAATGCTTTTTATGTCTTCATCTTCAGTATTTCCGTTAAAAAAAGTCATGTTATCAATGAAAATGTTGCCTAAACTTTAGCGCTTTCATATCCGGATCCTACTCATTTGCTTTCGAAAATCCGTTGTGGTGCCAAAAATTTGCGGAATTGTACATATTGCGAAATAACAGCAAAAATAGGCCCTAACGCTGAAGTTTTCAGGAATGCGCCTTCCACACGTGCTTTCAAAAATTATGTTGTAGTGTCCGAAAACCGGTTGCGGACCGCATCGCGATTTGTGGTGTCAAAAAACTGATGTTAATTTTGGTGCCCCCTGATGTAAGTTTTTCAAAAGAGGTGGAAGCAGACGGACAGCTGACATATTTGGATGTCCTACTAACAAAAAATGAGAAGGGAATCGAAACAACTATCTACAGGAAAAAAACTCATGTAGGACTGTACAACAAACGGGAAAGCTTGTCGCCAATACAATATAAAAAAGTGTCATACAAAGTTTGTTACATCGTTCCTACCAAATCTGCAGCTCATACCAATTGATCGACAAAGAATTTCAACATTTGAATTCCTGTTTTCTTAGCAGTGGATACCCGGACTGGTTTATAAACAAACAAATCAAAATATTTCTCAACAAACGTTATAAAAACACTCCTTCAAAAAACAAGCAAGAAAGGACGACAGATATTCGAAGAATTCTTCTTGACATGCCTTACCATGGTGAAACGTCAGTACAACTAGAAAAATAATTGCGAAACTTTTTTCGAAAATATCTGAAAGAACTTGCTCAACTGACTCTCATAGAACACATACGATCGGAGATCATTTTAAATATAAGGACAAACAAGCACATCTGGAACGATGCAACGTGGTATATAAACTTAAATGTTCTTGTGGTAATTCCTATATTGGTCAAACACAAAGGAATTTGAAATTTCGACTGGAAAAACACAACCCTTTAAAATCTAACCATCAAACTACTGATGTAGTTAATCATTTTGTGGACTTTAAAAAATCCCGAAATCTTGGCTTCTGCTTTTAACCACCGTGAATTATTAATTAAAGAGACGCTTTTAATACAAGAGCAGCAACCCGAGATTAATGTAGACAATTTTTCCATCCCTTTCCACACATAGATTGTTATGTCAAATATTTGTCTGATGCTCAGTTCTTATGTTGATGCATGTTTCGTACATTTATCGTTGGTGTTGACGTGGACATTTGGTGCTGGTTGTAGACTTGTACTAATTTGTTAATAATTTTTTGTATCCTTCGCTTACAATGGTCTGTGAATTGCCTCTCGCTATTGGTCTCGGCTTGTTTTCGTACATCACGGCCTTACGTAGATTTTGCTTCAACATTCTCTGCGTAACTTCTGGCCCTGCATTCGCTTTTAGCGATTTTGACGTGGCTGGCGGTCTTGGTTTGCGTTTGACTTGGCGTCACAGAGCCTTATGGTTTGGAATTGCTGACATTGCCAAGTGTTGCTTTAATTTTTTGACTGAAGATGGATTAAGAATAATCCGAAACGTCTCAAAATAAAACACGTATAGTTTTTTGAAGGCTTTTTTAGTGTTGATGAAATTGTTAAGTCTATATCCCAGTTTTATGCTCCAAAGATGTTAATTTTCATATTACAAAAAAAAGTATAAGCGTGGCCGGTTTTGAAGGTACTGGTTGCCAGGATTTTCTGTCACTGGTGCACAAAAGAAATACCGGGCGATTTGTCGCGTCGTATGCTCAGTTCATGAACACAAGATTTTTGTCCAGACCCTCCCGGAATGGATGTTGTATTTTGTGTACGGGAAGTAATTGGCAGATATAATAGGCGTGCCGCCCCGTGATTAAATTCACAATATTGTTTCCATCCTGTCAGAAACCAATTAAGCTCAGCGTGTAATTCGCTGAAATACCCAAGCCAGGAACACGAGGTCATTAAATGTCGTAGGCGCACTTTCAATTTAAAAACGTCGATGTCCTGACCCCATTTGAAAGTAATTAGTTCATTGATTCCGCGGTTCAATCGTTGCAGCTCCTTTCATGCCTAAGCGAACCCAACCGGGCGATGAGATCAACCTCTCTTAAAAATGAACGGCACTAACATTGATAACATTCCCACTGCGTGTATATAATTGTATTTCTTCGTCGTAGCCATCTTGCGTGTCCACAGTCTGTATTCGTAGCGGGTCGCGTGCATTTGTACTTAAACACTCTGCGTTAATCGCTACCACAGCGGCTCCCTGTGGCCATACACACCTCGACCGCGTGTGGCAGCAAGGTGGCAGTCGGGACTTCTTCACTGCTTCTATTCAGAACGAATGCAAATGATTTCTGTTACAGATCGAGTTGTACAACGGACAACTGGAGCTGATGCACACCTTCTATGATACTGAAAAGTTGAACTCGGTTTGTTCTCTCACTTGCATTCATCCATCGCGAAATGTGTTCGTAGGCGGAAACTCCAGTGGCCGCGTGTTCGTGTTTGGCACATGAAGATGGCATTTTCCTTCCTTTCCAAACATACACTGCCCCGGTGATTTTCCCGTGGTTGACTTTCCGCTTTTTTGTCATGTCTCGCCGTATCGGTTGACCACTGTTACAAATGCAGCGACTGTGACCAGCACCCGAAGAAACGACTGTCTGAGATTGTCACGAGCTGGACGATTGAATGAAACCTCAAGTGCAGCTGCACTGGTTTTGAAGTCAAAGCGCAACTGATTTCAAAGGCTGCAAATCGAGTCGAATTTGAGTTAGTGAAGCGCCAATCAGCAATATACCCCTGAACCCTCTGCGCTGCTAGGAATTGATACTGGACACCAGCCTGAAATTCAGTTTGCGGCTTCGAGCAGCGATGGCTGTGTTCGATATTGCCGTTGACATGTTGAGTAACCGGTAAAATTCTGCCATTAGCACGCACTTTCCTAATGAACTTGTTTTGTAAATTTTTCTGGTGTCTTATTCTGCTTGCCGATGCGGTTCTTTTGTTACGAGTTTTTTGGATTCGTTTTTACGCATTTGACTTGGTTTGCTCTACCACTGTAACAAGCCGGCCTCCTCCAAAAACGTTAACTTAAGCAAAACTTGCGGTTTTATTGAAGTGACTCTGCTTGCAAAGCAAGTCTTAATAAATAGCAACTTCAAATTCCTGGAAACAACGCTTTATTGCGATGTTTTCCGGCATGGCATGTTATGTGTATGGTTTAGAATTTTAGGAAACAAACTTTTGTATAAAAAATAAGTCTGTGGTTTTAAGTCTGAATCGTGATCCAACCAGTCCTAATGACAACCAAGTAATACACCAAATGCTTTGTTATTGCCGCTTCATGAAAAGGTCGTGCAGAGTTCGCTATTTGTCATGTATGCCCTACATTCACTTTTACAAGCGAAAAAATCTCGTTCTTTGCAAGCTCGACTTTTCATGGTAAGCGATAAATGTATTTAAAATCTGAACAGTTCATCGCAGCAGGTAGAGACATTATAGCAAATAGCAACAGTCTGGAGATGGAGAGTGTACAACTGTACATATTACCGTGGCTATGAGAGACGCCAGCACACTTACAGTTCTCCAGTTCAGCATAAAGAATGTACAGTGGCCGTCACTTCCCTCAATACTGCAGCTCGAAGGAAGTAGTGTTGATATAATGCGTTTTCGTTTTGTCTTCTTTTATGAAGGACAGCACCAGGTCCGTAACCAGCTTGGGACACCAGGGGGCGGAGATTTCTGGGAGGGGGGG
>JGI24021J15306_10001111_pt1 | contig 24912 bp, 18 predicted proteins | sample Ectturendosymbi1_FD_15306 | JGI IMG/M metagenome (IMG submission 15306) | reverse complement strand
TGAGTGGGAATTTTGAAACATTCGCTTTCTTATTAGGGAAAGCCCCAATAACAGAAACGTGTATCAATTCCATTCAGAGATTGAGCACGGATCAGGACTGACGCCAATTTTGGCCGGATCAGGACTGGATCCGACTGCAATTTTTTTGAAAATTGGCGGATCAGGACTGGATCGGAGTGAGAAAATTTTTGTTTTTTTAATGTGATTATTCCGAACATATCAAAAATTTTAGTTGTGATCCCATTTCACAGATTTGCTAAATGGTCGTGTATATACAAAGCTTCAATCAGGCTTGATATTTTGCCATAGAAAGATGGTAGTTTATATTTTGCCTTCAATAGCAAAAGCTCTGTTGGGAATATTTTGTAATTCGAACTGTATTCACCGTTGCTCACATGCAACGTTAAGTTCTAGTAGCAACGTAAAGATATTTGAGTGGTTAGTGTCTATGTCTATGCCTGCTGTGCGAGTGTTTGTTCATTGTTGGTTCTTCTCTCACCATTACCTTTGCCTTGTACTAGTAGAGATTACACCGTTGATAGGAGTGCTTTCTCCTAGGTACTTTTTCAAAAGGTTTAGATTTAGTTTTTACGTTTAGGGTGTATGTTGAAGTTTCGGTTTAGGGATTAGGTTTTGAGTTTAGATTTTAGGTTCAGCTTTTAGGTTTAGGTTTTGAGTTTAGGTTTACCTTGGATTTAGGTTTGGGTTGAAGTTTTGGGTTTAAGTTTTGGATGAAGGTTTTGGGTTTAGTGTAAGTGTTGGGTTTAGGTTTTGGGTTTAAGTTTTGGGTGAAGGTTTTGCTTTTATGTTTAAGGTTTTAGGTCATATTACAAGGAACTTACACTAATCCAAGTGTGTTGTCCTTGTAAATTGACTAATCTAACCAACTGGATTCTTCTAATGGCAAAATAACTCCAGCAGTGCTTTTGGCTTTGATGCCAAAGAAATAGACACTTCCATGTCAAAAAATGCCAAAAGGCTGTGTCTATTCTGCCTCATGAGGCAAAAGCACTGATGGAACTATTTTGCCTTCCCCTTTTGGCTTAAGGCAAAATAGCTCAGTAGTTATATTGGCTCATGAGGCAAAATACATGATTTTACATTGGCGGATCAGGTTGGATCGGACTGATGATTTTCAAAAATTTTGCGGATCAGGACTGGATTGGATTCAATTTTTGCGGATCAGGATTGGACTCGGACTGAAAAGTTTGTCAGTCCGCTCATCTCTCAATTCCACTGGCAGTGGGAATGGGTCGGTGGCGGTGGGCCCCTGGTTTGGTTTTTCCTAATATTTCATATGACTCAGCTAATAAACGGAAGCAATACAAAAAGGCATCGCACATTAAGTAAACCAACTGTCAGTGAACATTAGAGTAAATGAAAATACAATGGCATAATAGCTGACTGTGTCATATGTAGGATTGATGAAGGACCATGAATGATGGTTGCCTAGTCAACACAACCAACCTTGTTTATCACTGAAGTATTGAAAAACAACAGATGGAGATCAAATAAGCGCAGTTAGGAAAACAACCAAACACAGTAGATGGTGAAGTAAATTTATAGATGAAAGCACATGCCTATGCGTGTATACAGATGAGTGGATCAAATTTAATTGAAGGAATCTTGTGTGGTTATAAATGCATTTAAACAAAATGCAAAAATAAAAAAGTAAGAAAAACTCATTAATGAGCTATAAAAGAAAAACAGAGCAAAACAAAAAACTATGGAGTGTGCTTTCAATCATGCCAAAAAGAATGGAATGTGCACAGGACAGATAAAAGACAAAAAGTAAATACACAAAAAATAAACATAATTACAAAACATTAGAACTCACAGTATTTTGTTCTGGAGAAGTAAAATAAAATTGAATTTAATGTTGAATTTAATTTAATTTGCATGCAGACACCAAGTCCGTAGTATAAGCACACACTGTCTGCACAATGCAGGTTGATGTTGCTAAAGTTCATAATTGTGTATCTTTTTCATGTAGGAGGTGTTTCATAAGTTTCTATTTAAAGACAAAAGTGATTAAAGACTTAATACAGTCTGGTATGGATGACCACACTTTTGGGCCAACGAATGTAAAAGAACATTTCCTGAGGAAGAGTTAACTTTAGGTATAAACAGGTTGTTAGAAGGTGATAGTCCTCTGGAGTAAGAATGAAGGCAGTGGCTGTAGATACGCCTGTCTATCTTGAAATGTAAAAACTCAATCATACGCCACCTGTGACATAACAGTAATGCACGACGAGAGTGCAGTAGGCTTGGTAGAAACGAACTAAACGTAGAAGATAAACCCTACTAAACCAAACTTAACCAAAGCCTTAATCTAACCCTAATGCTAACCCTAAGCTAAGCTTACTGCTTAGAACATAAACCTAATCTAACCTAACCCTTTAGAAGCTAAGCCTAACCTAATGCTATCATATCCCTAACCTAACACTAACCCCTAAAGGTAGCACGTAAGCCTGAAAAAAAGTAAAGAAAAAGAAGAAAGTCGTCAAGTTGAGAGTTGAACCGAAAACCATTGGCATAGCAACTGTGACACATAACCCATAGACCACGAGATCTGCACCATTTGCATGACAAACTGACCCTTTTATTTGAATTGCATCAGGTCAGGCGTATCTGTAGTCACTTCCAAGAATGAATTGAGCTAATTCGAAAAAATTGTCATCAGAATAGTTTGGAAGCAGTTTGTTGTGATAAGAGTGCCTGGATTGTCCTACTGATAAAGTATAAAGTTTAGGAAAGCATAAGATGTGTAAGTGCTTGAAAGGTTCTTTTAGAGATGCCATGTTAGTTGGTTTTATTAGTCTTGTAGCTTTATTTTAGAGCTTAATTAGAGGCTGAATGGTTGTATTTGAAGCATGTTCCTAATTAAGGATTCAGCAATTAAGGTAGAGGTGGATTAATGAGCAATAGATAACTTTCAATATAGATTGTGTTGTATAGTGTTTAAGTTTGGAAAGAACTCCACAAGCTCTTCATAGTTGAGTTTTCACCTTTTTTGTACATGACGTTTCCAGCTTAGCTTATTGTCAAGAAGAATACCTAGATATTTCTGGTTATCTTTAGGGGAAATGCTATGGTTATTATATTAAAATAACTTTAAATAAAGTAGGATTGTGCTTTTGAAAATTTAATAGCATAAAATTAATCTTATTATAGTTAGAGAAACCTTGTTGGCTTGTGACCAGTGGTCAATTTTGCATAGTTCAAGGGTTACATTTGTCTGAAGAACGTTAAAACAGGAGTTTGACATATGAAGATTAATATAATCAGCAAATAAAGTAGTATGAAAACAGCAAGCTTTTGTGATATCATTGATGTAAATTAGGAAATGCAAAGGAAAAATGACACTACCCTGACGGACTCTGCAAGGTATCCTTTTGTATGTGCATGTGTATCTGGTGGTTGCAGGGTTGGTTCATTTACTTTTTTATATAAAGTGATTCTCTCAAACTCATAGTCATAGGTGTCGGAAAGGGGACCTGTTGATTTTAGAATTTGACATTTTCCTATTAACTTTTTTGTAAAAAAATGTTTTTCTCTTAGATTCAAATTGGTAAAATGAAATTTCACCTGACCATGGTTTGCCCCTCTTGCAAAAAATCCTTCCGATACCCAGGCTCAAAGTCCATTTTGCAGGAGTTACGTTTACATGTTAGCCTTAGAAACAAGGTGCATATCATATCGGAGAGGTAATAAGATTAAGGTAGTGTTTATTTTGCCAACAACGGTAATAGCTCTGCTGGAAACATTTGCCATTCACACCTCTTCGAACCGTATCCACTTTTGTCCAGATATAGCGCTGAGTTCATGACACTTCCGGCACGGTGAACCTAGTCAAGGGGAAGTGTCTATGCCTGCTGTGTGAGTGGTTGTTGGTTTGGCTCTCACCATTACTGCTTTCGCTGTGCAAGTCGAGGTTGCACTTTTCATGGGACCTTTACTTTGGGTTTGCATTTAGGGTTTGCATTTTAGGGTTTAAATTAAGGTTTAGGGTTTAAGTTTAGGGTTTAGGTTCAGTTATTTTGTTTTATATCATGTCACAAGGACGATATGCTAATCCAAGCAATCATCCTTGTCATGTGATTAATTCTGGCGACGAAATATATCATGCCTGCCTTAGGCTATAGGTTTTTTATTTGATCGCATGCAATGTGACGGATTTTTTTAACAACAACTGGTGGCAGGCTGGAGCCTGAATAATGCTTTCTGTCTGGGCAGTTGTGGTGAATGCTCTTGCGCAAGGAGCACGACAGCAAGTCACTCAGTGGCAGTGGATGGAACACCCAACCTTTCAATTGGGAGGCGGACACTCTACCACTGAGCTAGTCGCCACCCAGGATTTGGGTTTAGCGTTTGCCGTTTAGGCTTACAGTTTGAGTTTAAGGTGTAGCTTCAGGTTTTGGGTTTTGTGTCATGTGACGAGGACGATATGCAAATCCAAGCATATCATCCTTGTTGTGTGACCATTTATGATGGCAAAATATATCCTGCTTAAGATTAAGGCGACACAACTGAAAGAAAAATGATTTTGCAGAAACAAATGAAAGAAAAGGACAATAAGGATCGATAAATCCGAAGAGTCATTAGTGGCTCATGACAGTGATTCGTGGAGGTGATGCAACTTCTAACAAAGGTTTTATAAAGACTAAACAGCGTCATGTTTTCTGTTATGACCTACGACAGTTTTCTTTGTACACACCAATTGTGAAATTTCTGTGTATTGCTATGCTGCAGTGACATGCTATTGCCTCACATAACATTCCCTTCACAGCACTCAATAAAATAAACTTTTGTTTTGCAGCACACTAGTTATGTTAAAATAATGTCACAATTACCAACTGCACTTGCCCCAGTTGGGTTGACTTAATATATTGAGAACAGAAACAACCATAGCTGATGATATCACATATCTGTACTAGGGAAAGGAGTGCCTTATCACTTAGGACAAGCAATTGCTGTTCTTGGAAGTATTTAACACAGTTATTTGATATTACTACGAATTGAATGATGTTGCAGTTGATTACCATTTGCCTGAAATAATTTTCAAAGATTAAGTGCAAGTAGCCATGGTTTAAGATTTTCTAAAACATTGGGTGTGACTACATGTTTCAAACTTTAATTATAGGACAGCGGAAGAAGACACAGCATTCTAGATATAGTTTTCACAGTTTGTTGAAAGTCTAAAACAGGGGTGGGCAAATAGCAGCCTGCGGGCTAAATGTGGCCTGCCACAGCGTTTTCAATGGTCCGTAGAAGCATTCAGGAAATATGTTCAAATCTGAAATTTTCTCCGACTTAGCAACTTAACCAATACCTGCTTCTCTTTCCGTAAGAAGGTACGGCCCTCTGCTAAAGGGAGCCTTCTCGAAGTGGCCCCTGAGCCAAATTAATTGCCCACCCCTGGTCTAACATATTATGCAGTTGAGCATATTGCCCATTTTTCTGTCAAATGTATGATAAATTCACAAAAAATTAATAAGACAAAGTCATACCTTTTGTGCCATGATACATGTTAGTTAATCAAGTCGTGAATATAATTTTATTTTGTTTGTACCTGTTCTGTGAATATCATTTCATTTTGCTTGTACTTGTTCTGTGTTGCTGCTGTTTTGCTTTCATGTTGTTTCAGGACAATGAACATGAGCCACCACCACATTTGACTCACCAGTAGCAGTACCACCTCTAAGCAAACATCCAGATGATCGTCTGATCATCCAAACAGTTTTGTTGCTGCTGTATAACTTGCCCTAGACAAACTGCTTTTGAGCTTATGTTTGCATGGATGCGAAAGCATTATGGTAACCCAGACTGAGTTTCATTTTGGCTGGGTTTACACTTTCTTCGTCCAGCTCATTTCCTTGCAGAACTGGTGCACCCTAGTGAGAGAAACCAGTTGTGACCCAGCCCCCCCCATGCAACTGTGTGGATCATCCTGCAAACATCCCCTTCTTTGACTGCATTGCTAGTTTTCTTTTTTGCATGGCCTTTTGATTAACTGAAATATGTTTTAATGTTAACTTTTTTAAGGACACCTGACATGATAACCATACTGTTTTTTTCGGTGTTGTGCCAGACTGCTTACTACGAATATGTGAATGCAATGCCTTCCTTATTACCAATAAACTTATTACTACTACAGTATTTAAATCAGGCTCAATTTTCAGCGATAATGGTATTTTCCAAAGGCCGATTTAAGATTTGAACTCAAGCATGAATTTGAGCTTAACTTCTGAAACCGGTTTTAATTCTGATGCAATTAACAACTATAGGTCTATTCCAAAATGATATTATATGGTGTCCCTGATTTCAGGCTGAGTTAACATCAAGTCAAGCATTTGCTCAAGGCACGTTCTGGAATACAGCCCATACACTTTCTACCAATCAAACCCCAAATTACCTTGCATTGCATATCCAGACTTCAGGCTAGATGACCCCTAGTCCTTTGCAGCCTCCCGCTCCCTCATGCATTTTATAAATCAATGTACTTGGAAGTCATTGCAGTACTACATAATAATCGTGATGGAATCATTCGTGCTTGTGTCTTATAAGAGCTTGTGTTTCATCAAAGTAAATGCATTAGCACCATTAAGCATATTCACTCCATTACCGCCAGGTATATATCCTCGTCTTCTTTCATGTATTTGTGTATTCCTTGTTACTGCAATGCATGTTTAAAATCTAGCGCCTTGCATGTGGAAGTGAAGATGTCACACAATACAATGAATGGTTGCAATACAGACCAACTCCACATGCAACATCACCTCAGGGAGAATGTTCAACCTCCTGTAGTATTAAAGCCAGTACACACACTAAAAATAACCGCTTAACAACGAGATGCAAAGTGATGGTACTGAAAAAATCTTGTGCAAACAAGCCATGTCTATTTCACTCATATTTTTTCACTTTAACTTTCCATTGTCTAGAATAAAAATACTTCACAAATATAATCACTGCTAAGACTAACTACCAGTTTAATACAATGTGTCATATCACGGTGCTTTATAAATCTTTAGATTCTGCAATTAAAGCACATTGCCTCTCTTCAGCATTAGGATGAACACAATCACCCTGTTGCCTGTTACATTCAAGGCAGGTGAACAGCCTACCTACATTGGAAATATTACAATTTTTTGCAGGGAAGTAATGTGCATTGTCTCATCAATTTTTCGTTAGTAATTGCATTGGATCTACTTAATTCTAATCTAGTCATTGATACTCCACCAAAATTTTTAGGACCTTGGGCCATTCTGTTTGATTTATCTGTTGATATAAACCATAGTACTCTTCTGGTTTTTAAGTCATCCCAAGAGATTATTGTAGATTTTATATTTGGTATGAAAAACTTGAATGTTTTTGTCTTTCAAGCATTTACTGGAGTAATTAAAGAGGTATCTGGAGTTCATGATTAAGTTTGTTCAGGTGGTGAGAAAGTGTTTCACTGATTTGTCAAATAAATGTGTTTAATTGCTAATAAGCTAGCGTGACTGCAACAAGTCATGGTCATAAGCAACAATAATTGTAAGAAAACTTGTTAAAACAGAATGGTCAATATGAATTAGGTGAATTGAAGTTTTTAAGTTAACATTTTGAAAAAGATTAAAATGCATCACAAGTTTTTTAAATCTATGAATGAAAGTCATGCTTTATTATTTCTGGGCTTTTGAGGTTAGAATTCTTTTAAACTTCTACTTCTTGGAAAATGTNGTTACATTTATGCTTTTACTACATGGCTTGTTTCTAATTGCAAAGCGCAGATATTGATATGAAGTCTATTNTCAAAAATTTCATGACACTGCCAGGTAGTATGAAAAAATGTTTGCTTTGCAGCAACATAATCTCTTTACTTTCTTTAGTAGTTTGTTCAGAAATAAACTCACATTTGTTTTGTGAGTTTTTTATAGTACGGTAAATTATCATTTTGAAATGTTTTTTGCATTCAATCTTTTTTCATATGAATTTTTAATTAGAGAAATTTGTTTCAGTCATATTCACATCTTCTTGTGTTTACCTAGTGTGCAGGTTAAGATTTGTGTATTATGAATACTCATAGCAGTTCCATGCAGTGCACTCCTGTTCGTCGAGGATTGTTTGTTCCAGCAGGGAATTTGCTTGTTCATCCAAGATGGAGAGACTCAGAGCTTGTAGCACAAGTGAAAGAGAAAGTGAATATCATATTTATTGGGGAGATTGGTGTTGCTGATTTTCACACTACAAGTCAAAGCTGTTTGATATATATCACTGAAAAGGATATTTTATCTGCAACTAACTACAAGCAAAGAGTTGCTAAACTTCGAAATGCAAGTGGATTTCAAGAAAAGCATGTGTTAGTAGACAAGACAGAGCTTACAAAACAATTTTTTGCCAAACTTCAAGACTTTGTTGTTCTTGACTGCAACATGAATTTGTTTCCAACACAAGATTTTAATGATGCAGCAAAAATCTTATCAACTATGGTTTTGAATAACCTCAAAAGTGTATCAAATGAATTAATGAATCAAACTTGTTTTTCACCTCGGTGTACAAATACAGACCTGTTAACTATTGTTCAAAACTTTCCAAAAATTGGAGATGCAAAAGCCAAATATTTATTAGAACATTTTGGAAGTCTTAGTAAGCTGGCTGAAGCTACCATTGAGCAGTTGACAAGTGTGATTGGGTTATCAGCTGCAAAACAACTTCATGAATTTTTACAATAGAAATTTGAATCATATTATATGCCAGGGGTGGCCAAAGCTGCTCTGTGTATGAACCACATAACGTAAAACCCAAGTCACAAAGAGCCACAACATAAAAATATGAAAACACGAATTTATTTGCCATCTACGCTTCTGTGACATCATAAATTTTTTGGAACAACTTGCAAAAGTAATACTGTGCGGCACACTAGCTACAATATTTCTACACTGCAATAGAAATAAAAAATAAAGAACAAATCTATAATTTTTCGGAAAGCTCAAAGAGCTACATGCAAAGGTTTGAAGAGGTGCATGCAGCTCGCGAGCCGCAGTTTGGCCATCCCTGTTATATGCTTTGTTACCTAGTGCAGTATATTTTTTGCGTCTTGTTGTTGAGATAGCTTAAAATAATTTACTTCTAAAAATACAACAAAAGTTAGCTAAGGTTGTGCCAGGTTCTCTTATTTTGTGAATTACACATGTAACACTTCAACTGGATTTTTTGTTTGGTTCTTTGCCATAGCATAGAATAAACACAACTACACAAGCAGAAAATTTATCTTCTTTGCATGTGTTTGCACCTCCCTGTTTTGCTAAGCATGTAACGTTTTCAAAGTTGTTAGGTACTACTGCTACTAGCACATGTGATATGGCCTTTGGGTGTAAAATAACAAACAAGTAAAGGATATGTGGTTTATCAATAAGTGGCTTGTATTCTTTTCACTGTAATGCACCTTTCTCATCTAGTATAACCATTACAAAATTGATTTATTCTGTCATATCTTAACTTTTTGTTAGATGCTTTGGCTGTTGAAGTATCAACAGCAGTTTACATTGCCGTTTGGTTGATTAAAATGGTTGTATGGATTGTATGTCACAGACTTTGTGAAAAGCAAAAATTTTTGTGAATGTAATTTAGAATATTACAGCTGAACAAGAGTGATAGCGAACCTTTTGCAACTATGGCCAAGTTTTGCTTCTTTCTAACATTTTTTTATTTTCAGATTCGTTTGACTTTTTAAATCATTAAATACATGTATAGTGGTTTTATATTTTCTAAAACTTTATACAATTAACAATAATATGCTATTAACAAAGAAATACTTAATCCTATCTATTTTGCTAGCTGTTATGACAAGGTATGTTTTTTTTAAATTAAGTTTTATCTTGTACAATTTCATAAAAAGTTTAAAATTTATGTTGCTTTGAAAAAGGTTGTACAAAATTGATCGTCCTCCATATGTTTGCTGGGATGAAACACACTTTGGAAAGATGGCAGGAAAGTACTTAAATCGCACTTTCTTCTTTGATGTTCATCCTCCTCTTGGAAAACTGATTATTGCTTTTGCAGGTATCAGTACTTTTTTGTGTAAACTACTTGAGAATGTATCAGTTGCATGTGTATTGAAATCAGGTTGCCAGATTAGCCTTTTTTAGGCCAAATATCAAAAATTTGGCCTTGTTTTAAGTTGGTTGTCATAAAAAATTTTAGATGTATTTTTTTACATGGATATAGGTTTTTATGAAGGAAAGTATTGCTATTCCATTTTTTTCGGCAACACATTTGCAAAATTTTTGTGATAAATGTTATATCAGATGCCCACATTCTGATATTAGTAATATTTGAGGGATGATTGATTCGAAATTAAGATTTTGCGTAATCACTGGAAATGTGTGGACTCATTACACTGTGTAGTGTCTGTTGTGTTGTAAACACTAAACAGACTCAGCGCTTGCAGACAAGTTTGTGTCTCCACAAAAGCAATGTGACAATTATGTCGAAATGGAAGAGCTTTTATGATTCTGATCGTAAGTACAGGCAGGAGTGAATGGGAGAGACTTTTGTGCAGAAAGCTGCCAATGGATCAGTATGCAAACTGTGACACCATTGTACCCAAAGTGTGCAATTTCACAATCCTTGAAAAGTCAGGGAATATCAGTGCTCCATTATAATGCTAAGCAAGATTTAATCGTAATTTTGAAGAAAAGTTTTTTGATATTCTTGTAATTTAGATGATTTTTTGTAATAAAGGAATGGCAATACTGCAAATTAAGGTTGGCTTTTTTCTAGCCTTTAAGCAGTTGGTTAGGCCTCTTTTTAGCATTGTTTGGCTTTTCATTGAAATCTTCATCTGACAAACCTGATTGAAATAGTGGAAAAAGGTGTTAGAAGCTTGATTGTGGAAGTCAAATGACATGTTGTGACTATATGATGCACATGTTATAGGTTACTCTTTTGGATATGATGGAAAGTTTGCGTTCAACCAACCAGGGGATGATTTCACAAATGCTACTACCTCACAACTTCTTCCTTATGTACAAATGAGAATAGTGTGCAGCATTTTTGGAGCAATGGTCATACCTGTTGTATCTGAGATCATGTTCACTCTGACTGAAAATCAATGCTGTGCTTCTTTCACTTCAATGTTCATGGTATGTGTTATTTTAAACTGTATTTGTACATTTTTGTAACTGAATTACCATAATAATTAAAAGCTCTAAATTTGTAAGCTTGTAAGGAATCAGCTGACTGGGTTCTGCATTCATCACTTTGCAATGATTCAAACTTGCACTAAACTCCACAAAGGTGATGGAGTTGAATCAATCAGCATATTTTTTACTAGGAAAGTGCCTTCACATAACCCTATGTCTACAACTGTGATTTAAGGGGCCCATTCTGAAAGAGATGATTAATAGGCTTTGATCTGAAATTTCAAAAGGCTTTATTAGGCTATGCAGATATTTTGATTACTACCATGATGATTAAGACCTAATTTCAAAAAAATTTGCAACGATTTTCCTTGAGGGGTATGTAACCTTGGTGAGGATGTACTGGGTGTCCGTGACCCACAAATGTTTAAGAAACACTGTGTCAAAGCATTATGTAGTATATTCTTAAAACCACTAACATGTTTGCACACATTTTTGCTGACCTTTCTTTGAATCAGAATGCAATACGTGTATGGTGTACTAGTACTATCATGTAAATGTAACATCATAGATCTGATGTAAAATATGATCAGGTATTTTATAAATTTGTGGTAGAAAGTAAGTTTTCAACACTTTTGGTACCGGACGATATATATATACATGAGGGGAAAACCCGCCACAGTTACCAGGTGACGTATGTGATATGTTCCTAACAAAAATTATAATTTCTGGCCCTGGGCGCCAGACCAATCAGCCATTCTTTGGCCATTTTGGTTCAATCAGCCATTTTGTTTTTTGGAAATTAGACTATCATCCAAGTCTTTAGAGAACTTGATCGGCTCTCTAGTTTCTGTCTTATCTGGAACCAAAATTATGGCTCAAAAAACAAAAATTGCATAGACTAAAATCCCACAAAAGGTAACCTTGGTCATTTTGGTCAAGGTTCATAACTCACCAGCCAATTATGTGAGAGAGCTGTTCAAACCCTTTAAACACATGGGAGAAAAAAAAATAGTTTTGGGTTTGGAATTTTTGGTTGTTGACGTTATGCTTGGGGTAGGTTTTGCATTTTTTGATGAAGTCATCAGTTAATCCAATGAGCTGATTTTGTGTCTCAAAGCTTTATTGGATTCTAGGCTATAATATGAGACTTTAGAGTCCTTCACTGACTTCCTAGCATTTCTGGGGCCAAAGTTATGGTCAAAAAATTCCAAATATTTCAGGAATTCCCAGAGGATTAATGGGGATTTCCCTAATTAATTTGCAGTATTTTGGCCATAATTTTGAAACCAGAAATGCTAGAATGTCCATCAAACCCTGTAAAGACTTGCATTATAGCCTAGTTTCCAATTAAAACTCCATTTAAAAATGTCTCTTGGGGTTGGCATCCAGGCCCCAATGATGTCATCCAAATATAAACAAAATATGCATAAACATACTCCCATCATGTAAACATCAACTAAAAACATGACACTCAGAACTTCAAAATTTTTTTTTTGTTCCAAAGTACAAGACTTTCCGAGTCTTTAGAGGGTTTGAACAGCTCTCTAGCTCAATCGGCTGGCGGTTATGGATTTTAGCCGAATTGGCCAAGGTTAACTTTCGAGGTACTTTTTACTGCAGACATGCTAGAAGACCAATCATGGGCTCTAAAGACTGAGATGATAGCCTAGTTTCCAAAAAAATGAGCGAAAAGTGGCATATTGGGTTGGTGCCCAGGGCCAGGTAAACTTGGTCAAAAAGACAAAAACAAGCCCCCATTATGACGTCACCTGCAGAAAACCCCAAATCCAAAATGAAAAAAATTATTTTCAATCTAAACTGGAAGACTTGCTGAATTTGTAGAGGGTTTGAACAGCTCACCAGTTCAATTGGCTGGTGAGTAATGGTGTTGCAAACCTCTGCATTCCCATTGTACAGTTTGAACTGATTATACAAGACTCCATGCATAAAATGTGTTTTGTGTTTTATGCAGATGCTTGATTGTGGATTCATAACTCTTTCCCAGTACATACTCTTGGACCCTCTTCTACTATTTTTTGTAACATGTTCCATAATGTGTGTTATAAAGATGACTGTGTGTCAACACAGGTAAACCACAGGCCGTAACCAGCTTGGGACAGCAGGGGGGAAAAGAGTTTTCTGAGAGGGAGAAAATTTTTTAAACTATGTCCAATAGCTTTAAAATATGTCCAACACATTTTTCTAGGGGGGCAAAAAATTTTCTGTGGGTGGATTTGCCAACCCTGCTCCCCCCCTGGTTACGGGCCTGGTAAACCATGTGGTATTTTGATGTGAAGCAGAGTATTTTTGTGATGTCAACAAGGCATTCTACATAAACATAAATGTTGCTTATTTTACTTATCCATATCTTATACACCTTACGTTGTTCTTAGGCACAAAATTCCATTTCACTTAATGTTTGTATTCATTTGTTGCACAAGCTGTGACCTAATAATTAAAAATTGTGCTGGTGGTTGCCAGTTTTGTTAAAATGTTAGCAACAACAACCTGGAAAACAGAATACCTTATATAATGTTCTCAACAATATTGATATATCATATTTAACTGTTTCCTCATCAGGCCAAACATTTGGTGTTTTCAAAACTAATTAAGTGGTCTGTACTTCCTTTTATTCTTTAGATTGAATGTCATACCTGCAAACAAAAGTGAGGCATGTAGTTGGATGTGGTGGACTTGGCTGGTGTTGGCAGGGCTGAGCCTTGGATGTGCTGTGTCAATTAAACTTGTTGGATTTTTCACATTTCTGTTTGTTGGAATTTGGACTCTATCAGACCTGTGGAGCTTATGGGGAGATGTGGAGGTGATTAATTTTGGGAACTAATGCAATCTTTGACGTCACAGTTTGTTGCCTGAAAGCAGGGTTGCCATAGAAATTAGAACAGACCTAATTGTAAAAATGACAAAGATGAAGTGGGCTTGTCGCGGCTCTATGCAGTGTTCTATGGTATCTTAAATAAACCACCTATACATGAATCTTACACCATTACTTTTGTTGAACAACCTAATTTGCAATGGCTGAATAGCTGTGAAGATAAATGGTATCATCAACTTGACGCACGAAGGAATATTCAAAACATGATCCTTCCCTGAGTGAGATAAATTTAGCTGCAATCTTTGTGCTGCTCATTGACGTTTTTTGACCTCTTTCACCACCAACGTGCTGGCGTTGTTATTTTCATCGATCATAGGCACAGCGTTTCAAATGCGCATGCTTAAGCTTGGTTGCCATTGCTACAAATGCAGCTTTTGTTTATGCATTCTGCAGAAGTTTTGAATCATACTGCATGTTGTTTCAAGCTTTAAATGGATGCATTGCCTTACTCATTGAAGCAAAATTCTAGTGAAGGCATTGATCTGAGAACAACGTATTTTACAGTGCTAATCATCACCGCTTGTGTTGTGATTTATTATGTTATTGTTACTTTTTCAATAAGTTTTGAAGGTCCAGTGAATACAATTATTTGAGTAAGATGTAATTTCAAGTTTTAATTGTTGCAGTTTGTGTTATGTGATTTATTAACTTCACTCTTGAGGTTGTTTGCTTTCCTTGCCCTAATTTAGCCTTTCAACATTTCACCTGTTAGCACTGCTTGCAGATGTAATGACTGACGATGTGTAGTGTTATGTGAAATCAATTTCCTATTAAAAATCTGTGATAGATTTATTGTTTTTGCCTGAGGAGTGAATATACTTGATATGAAATGATAGCGATAGTAAAATGGATCTATACATCTTTTTGGACTACCCTGTAGTTGTCAACATGGCTTATATCACCATTTTTATTATTGAAGACATTAACAGATTCCATGCATTGTTGTGGGCTTTATTAATGCATTGTACACCTTGAATAGATTGCTGAGATAAAAGCATGCACTGGGATCAGCATAGGTTGTGAGCTCAGCAAAAATTCCATCTTCACCAGCAGCACAGTTCAGAGGGAGCTTGTGTGAGCTTATAACTGTCACACATAAGATTACTGATATCTTTGAAATTTTCTTGGTTGTTTAGATTTTGTTTTACTGCTGTTTTCTGATGAATCCAGTTAAGTTACAATGTGTTTTTTTCATACTGCTGCAACAGCTTTATTTCCAGTAGAACTCCCCATCACAGATGGAAGCATGGCTCTCCTATTTCCTTTCCTGATACTTTGCTAAAATGTTTTGGACAATCATTCTGTAGGGTCTTTCAAGTGCATCTGCCTTGTGCTTTTCCTTTGCTTTATGGCAGGATCTTAATGCATATGTATTTGAAATATTTGCATCTTTTTTCATGTTTTCAAACAAAGTCCACTTTGAGGTTTATTATTGTTTTTTCCAGCTAAACTAAGCAGTTTTGGCAGCACAATGTTTCTCTTTCACAGAATCATTCCACCCAGGGATGTGATGTCTGGATAGTAAACTATTACATACAGTTTACTTGAGGGAAATAACTACAGTAGAATTTTCCTAATTCGTCACAAGGGGATTAGAATAAAGTGATGAATTAGGCGAAGTGACGAATTATACAAAAAGGTGAAAACTCTATCATAGAAGCTCGTATACTTTGTCATAGTAACTCGTTTACATATTGCTCTTATTTGCAGTACAATACAAGTTTATGGTTGAATACAACACTTAATTCCTCTACTCCATCTGGACTCCTTTAATTTAGCACCTTTCAAATCTTTAACAAACTGCAAAGACTTCCCACGTTCTCTCAATGGGGAGTCGGGTCGCCCTTCACACCTTGTGATAAATTCGATAAACACATTGCGAGGTACAATGATTCTCAGATAAAGATCCTTAATTTGGTTGAATTCCCACACATACTAGCTGCTTTAAACATGAAAAACGAAACTGCAAATGACGTATTAGCCAAACAAAACGCTTTTAAGGGATATAAAGAGGTAACGAATTGAGCAAATTGACGAATTAGATGAACAGAAATGTACGCAAAAGATAGGGATTCTGCCGGGACTGACGAAAAAGTAACGAATTAAGTGAATTGACGAATTAAACGATGACGAATTAGACAAGTTCTACTGTATATTCCTATATATGTGATTGGTCCCACATAGCCTATACAGTATTAGTGTAGAAGGCAAAGATTTCTTATGACAACACAAGTTAAAACCACTCGAAGTCTTATCAATCATAGCAACTGTGAGCTCACTGATTCTATGTCATTTAACTGGAACAATGACATGTGGACTGAAATCACTAACGTTTGCAGATTCAGAAGTCATATATAACTGTTAGAATGCCACAAGTTTGAAAGTGTAGACTGGCATAAAATGAAAGCTGCATTTCATTTCTATCATATATGAAGGCTTTTGACTGTAAACAGTTATAGAACATATTTTTGATTCATGAAACAAGTATATTATTATTATAGGTTGTTAACATTTTATGCATGTATGCCATGAGAGTCAATGAAATTACTAAACTGGCAGTTTCAGTATTGGCATTTCAATAAATATTTCATTTCGTACACCAGTACTGGTTGTATGAGCTTATTTGCATTAAGGATTATTGCATAAGCGCAAAAAAGTTTGAACGAAAGTTCAGTTATTTCTGGTCAGGGTTAATTGATTTAAATCAGTGACAAATAAAAAAATCAACCAAAAAATTGGAGCATAGAGCATAAAAAAATCCGAAACGTCTCAAAATAAAACATGTATAGTTTTTTGAAGGCTTTCCTAGTGTTGATCAAACAAAAAATCATATGCAGTTTTGAAGCTTTCTGTGATTTGTATGACACATTTTATTGCTATTCTAATGAGTTTCACTTATTATTAAAGAAGGCAGAGACTTCTTATGACAACACAAGTTATAAAAGCAATTAAAGTTTTATCAATCATTGCAACTGTGAGATCACAGATTCTATGTCAACTGCTGATAACTACAAAAATGATATGTGGATTGAAATCATTAACATTTGCAGATTCAGAAGTCAGAGCTGTCAGAATGACACAAGTTTGGAAGTGTAGGCTAGCATAAAGCAGGCCTGTAGTCATGTTTTGAGGTTTGGAAGGCAAAATAAACTGTTAGGGGGAAAGATATTTGTTTTTATTATGGTATATGTCTAAAACAAACTTTTCTGGGCACAACAAAATTTGGGAGGCACAAAAAAATTAGAGACACTGCTCCTGAATGCCCCCAGCCCCCCAAGGCTACAGGCCTGGCATAAAATAAAATTTACATCTAAATTCCAGCAAATATTATGGGCTGTTGACTGTAGAAATAGTAGTTTTGGAACATATTTTTGATTCAGTATATTATAGGTTTTTACCATTTTATGCATGTGAGTTAAACTTTTGCAGAAGCTGAACAAGTGAAAGCTGCATTACAATATCAATTTTAACAATACACTTCACACTGAAAAGGCTGGCAAGCTTGTATTTTTGTACAAGCTTCTTAGCATATCATAAGCAGGTTTTATTAAGGAAAATGTTAGGTACCTGGTATGGACCTGTAGGGACCCGATTTCTCTGATTCTAGGGACCCGATTTTCTCTGATTCTAGGAACCCGATCATAATTTTCTCTGATTCTAGGGACCCGAATTGGGTTCTTAAAACACCTTAAAAAATACAGCCATAAGTGTTAATGAAATTGATGAACTGATGGTTTGAGTATTGTCATTCCAATATATATTTTGTTTTGTACACTGGTACTAGTGTTATGAACTGATTTGCTTTAAGCGTGATGCACAAGTGCAAAGTAAGTTTGAATGAGAGTTCAGATGAATTCTAGTTGCTGTACTATAAAAAACAATAATAAAAAAGTTATGTTGAAATAGACTCTTTAAAATTAGAAATTATAAGTGTTAGGTGGCCACCCTCTACACACTAAATAAAAAAAAAGAATAAAAACCAAAAAATCTGATTTAAATCAAAAAATCTGATTTAATGAAAAAAATCCAATTTTTTGATTTTTTTTTTAAATCATGAATTTTATCAATCCTGGTAATAGTAACAGCCACTGGTGTATGAACAGATGGAATGAATTGATGTAGTACTTCAATTTTATGAGAAGAGTCGTGAGCACCTAAGCAGGATACATAATGATCCAACCAACTGCATAACCTATAGGCATCATTTACATAGGTGAATGACTCAGCTAGAAACATGATCTCATCTGATCGACTCAAACCAATTTTCTGAGCGGAAACAATGCAGCAGGGGGCCAAGCATGTTATTTCGGTAGGCACATTGAAGTCAACCACTATGAAGACATTTCAGCTATCAAGTTCGTTACACATTTTGACATCTTACTTAAAAATAACAGGTAGTAATCATAATCAGCTTCACAACAACAAAGCATGTACACATTTACAAAATTTAATGAAGTTGAGTTTAAACATACTTTCAGTCCAAGAATACTTGCGTCTTGATTCATAAACGTCATAGCTTTCAGCTTTATACTTTGTAAAATGGTTGTCCCACCACAGGGTCCTGAAAGCTAAACTATTGTGCAACAACACAATGAGCTCAGTCAAAATACCTGTTGTTGTGCTAAACAAAGGCCATTATCCTAAAATGCACCTGTGCTGTGACATGCTCAACCAGCATTTTAAATGTTCCTTCTTTATTAGGCAAGGTGCCTGTTTTCTAAATGCCCTAACTATGCTTTCAATAAAAACAATCAATTCGATCACATTTTGCCTATTAAACATATGCAAATAAACTTTGCAACTAGTAGATTGGCTACTGCATACAAATTATGATCAGTTTACCAAGCTGTGTGATTAAGAAATCTCATCACTGACAAATGCAAATTAGTGGCAGGGTGAAAACCTCAATAGCAAAAAACATAGTTTTATTTCATCTAAGATAAAAATTTTGTCTAAAAAGCCTGTGAAAGGTTTAAAGTTTTATGAATAATTGGCTATTCATACTTTATCAAATAAATTTCTTTTTTTTAAAGCAATTTCAGACACATGTTTTTGGATGTTTCTACAGCAATTAAATTTTTTACAAAGTGGTTATAATTTTTTTCTGATAATATTACACTAAACGTAACATCGTATTTGAAATCAGCATGTCCTAAAATGGTGGAATTGACCCTTTGATCATATCTCTAGCACCAGTGGATCAAAGGAAACAATAGCTTGTTTTTTGGAGCACTCCATGCCACTTAGTGGTGAGCAAACTGTAAACAGCCATATGTAGGTAACAGGTGGGCTAAATGCGAAATTTTTTTTTATTTTGCTTTGATTTTTGCAAAGAATAACATATTTGAAAATAGTGAAAATCTGGGAGTATCGTTGCACTCATTTGTTGAATTATAATGGAATGTCCCTAATAGTTATTACACCATGTTCATAATTCTCCTCAGCTGCTCCACAAGCAAAGTGCTCACCACTAATGTCCATCAAAGTGTGCATGCATTATTTGGCCAGCTAAGTTTCTTGGAAATAAATAATCTGATACTTTTTTTACCAAAAAATTAGGTGCGACCTATACACTGGAGTGACTGGACATAAATACAAACACCAGTCCTCTTGTTAACGGATGTCCATAAAATCAGTCCAAATCAAATCTGGTTCACAAAAAGATTTGATTCTGTCTTGCTGATCCGATTAATTCAAAATTAAAATGTTATTATTACCGGTGCCTGTTGCATACTTTAACCTGTTGCATGCTAACACCAAATGTATTCATCGCTATTCTTCTCTTCACTCCCCACATCATGCCAAAAAAAGGGCCAATAAGCTATCTGCGTTTTAGCTGTTCTACTTCACTCCTTTCATTTATCACGCCGAAAAAAGGGCCAATAAGCTATCTGCGTTTTAGCTGTTCTGCTTCACTCCCTGAATTTTTTGTCAGTTATTCACCAGTGCGGAACCAAAGTTATTTCTCTTGGTGCGTATCTACAGATTGAGGTGATATAACGATGCACGTCATTACAGCATGGCAATCTGACAGCATGGTATTTGCAACCAAGGTTTTTAAAAAAAACATAAATATTTCATAGTTTTTGCATTAGAATGAGCCGTTTAACTTACCAAATTACAGTGTGGTCTATATACAGATCAACCACAAATACCCACTTTGACAGTCACAAACCAGGGGTGCGACCTATACACGAGTATATACAGTAAGCACAAAATTATCCATTGTTAAATAGTGATAATGGCAAGCCTTGACAGTTGTAATTTATCACAGACAAGCTCTCATTTACCACTGCCATTATTGTCTATTGTTGAGTGATTTGCTTTCCAGCTGTATGCGTTTCTGAGAGTATGGCCAAGGAAAAAATTTTTAACAAAAATATCATATGACCATTTGTGTGGCTTGACAGCTTCTTCCATTTGTACACATTCAAGAGTAACTTTGAAAAAGAGTTGTAGAAGGTATGTCTTGTTATAAGTTTTTCACAGAAGACTATAGCATCACTGAATTGTCCTTTTACAATATCCACCACTGCTTGTTTGGTATTCTGTGGCTCTAGGTGTGTGACAAATACTACCACTGGCTTCTGAGCTGCCTTAAAAGTTGAGCTATTCATTTTGCAAATTCTAGACATGATTTTTGTTTTAGCTACAGTCTTCCATTCTCCTCTTCATTTTCTTGTGTTTGCATCTTAGTTTGTACTGGCTGCTGATCAGGTTTTGACTGTACTTGCCTCTTGTATCTGATTTTTGCCACCTGTTGAAAAGAGATGAAGTTGTTTCTTTACAGGTCTTGTCAGGTATACCAGGTTTTTCTGTCACAGTTTCGGCATGTGTTTTAGTGGTCTTGGCCTGATAGTGTCAGCTTGCAATTCCTTTCTGATTTCTTTTGTCATGCAAAACTTTAACCAGGCATATTTCGGTAACCAATGGACCAAATGCGAATTTTTTTTATTTTGCTTAGTTTTTGCAGAGAAAACATATCTGAAAATAGTGAAAATCTGGGAATATGTGAAAATCTGGGAGTATTTTAGTGAAAGATTCATTCATAACCACCTTTCCTCAGGGGATGGGTTGTGTGTGCAGCATACCTAGGACTCAATGCTCGACAGTCAACAGCAATCTTAGATTGTTCTTCTAGTTCCACAGAAAGATGGGATCAAACAAGATTGGAGATGCAAGTCATGCCACCTGGTTCTTGCAGACCTTTAGGCTGCTTTCCTGTGGGTGTAAGCAGCAGGACTTGTCTTGTTAATCTTTCCTGGGACATTCTGGACACATGGTTGAACCAACTTAGCTGAGATATCTCTATTTGGAAAAGTGGCTTGATGGATTGACATTCAGGGTTTTATGAATTTCATAGCTGTGCACTTTGTGGCGAAGTGTCACACCATGAACTCTTTGTGAAAATTCCAGCTCTGCCACTTGCACATGACATTGCACTTTTTGATTACCCAAGGTTCATGACCATAGGTGAGGATCTGAACAAAAACCAATTTGAAAACTGACGGCTTAGCACTGTTTGAAAGCTCCCATTTTGTGACCACATAGCAAGAAAATAGTGAAAGGTGTCTATTATAAGTATTAAGCTCAGTAGTGTTAGTTGCAATCAATGCTGCAATCTCTTTCAAAAGAGATTGTTTAATTTTCACTTTTTCTACTGTAAACCCTTCTAGTACTTGTTGAATTCTCTCTTTTTCTTTGAGCTTTTATGCTTCTATCCTCAGTTGCTGCAGATCTCCATAGAAGCAAGTAGCATTATTGTCAGCTACAGGTAGTGGTTGGAATTTTGTGGTGTCTGTAACCAGAGCCAGTTTTTATTTGTGGACTGCCATTAAATAAAATAGTTTCCATATAAAAATAATGTATTGTGCTGAGTAAAATTGTCAGTTTTTCACTACAGAACAACCATGAAACATCAATACCACTATTACAGAAATTGGAATTCAATGATAAGCTTTCCTCAATACCTGCAATGATGCAGGAAAAATATATAAAATATGTAGGAAGCATGTTTTCCAAAAGTAAGCTTGTGCCTCTACGTTAAAATTGTTGACAAAAGTTCCTGGGCTTTACCCAGATAGCAATGAAGTTTAAGAAAAATCTGCTGTTTCACTTTAATATTTTTACAGAACACATCAGCATCTGAGTTTATATCACACTTACTGGCAAGAGCATTTGGACTAATTTTACTGCCAATTTTTGTTTATGTTATGACATACTGGATTCACTTTAAAATTTTGTGTTATTCTGGAATTGGTGCAGCATTTCACAGTTCACAGTTTCAAGCAAGCTTAAGAGGTAAAGTTGCAGTTTTTAGTGTGACATTACATATTTATTGTTTGGTGGATTGAAGAAATGTATACTGAAAGCATAACATGCAATTAAATAAATTTCTGTAGCCCTGCTTTTGTGACTGGGTATTTTGTATTACAGGAAACCCATTGCATAACATAAGTTTTCCCGAGCACATAAGCAGTGGATCGTTGGTCACACTGAAAAGCAGTGGAATAGACAGTGTTTATCTTCATTCGCATGATCACCTTTACCCACTGAATGTTCATGAAAAAAGAATGCAGCAGGTAATATACTCACAAGGCTAATGACCTCTTTAACAAGGATATTTTTGGGGTTGTTGTTTTTATACATGTTTATTTCTAAAAGACAATTTCTAGGATCATGGGTGCAAAATCTATTTCTTAGTTTTTGTGAAGACGCATGGGTATGGGTATATGGCTGGACTTTCTAGTACACCAATCAAAGTCCTTCATATACATGGTTCATATTCAGCTTTATTTTAAGAATTTCACTCAGTTGGTATTGCATAGTGCATTACTGAACAGCAAATACGACCTTGAAAGTGAGCATTCCCAATAAACCAAAAACCTTTTTGAATGACAATTATCCTGAGTGCTCCAGCTTACCCTGTTACTGAAATAAAATACCTGCAATGAACAATTTCCTCATGATTTTTCGATTTTGAAGTTGATTTAGGATGCAACAATGTTTATTGCTGTTTCACAAAGTTCTATTTTATTGTTGCCATAACACTTTGTTAACTATTTTGGTGGAGGTAGATTACACATTGGGATTAATGCAAATAGTGTAGCTAGCACACAACCAACACCCTAGTGGTGATAGACCCAGGTGTCAGTGAACTATTACCAGGGCCGGCCTTAACACAATGCAACCGATGCAGCTGCATTGGGCCCCGCACCGTGGTGTTTGGGTAGATTGTTGATTTTTGCCAGATACACCTTGCACTCGAGAAGCCAGTAGAAGCGCCATATAAAATTCATTATTAACAAAGAACGCTCTCGTCAGAACTAGCGAATTTTCTCTATTATCGAACGTTAACAAACGTGCTCAATTCTCGTGTTAGTGCTTTACATCTGCGCTCTACCACGATAACACGGTTGACTGAACATAATGTCAGACAATCACTGCTCAGTGGTGTCCCGCGCCTTGGTCTTGCGTTGGGTCTCGCACCCATGTCTTGCACTGGGCCCCGCACCTGCTGGGGCCGGCCCTGATTATTATTATTAAAAGTTTGTAGCATTTTGGTAAGGTGCTGTTATGAACCCACATCTTGTTGAATCCAACTATAATATAATTGTCCCAGAAAAATTGTTTGGAAAGATAATTATTTCAACAAAACAATGTATGCTACATGCCTCTATGCCGTGTTCAAACTTGTTATTTAATACAGTGCAAATACTGGCCTGAAAATTATGTTTGCGAACCACCTGTTAACATACTGCAAGTTCTTATACATTGGATTGTTAACCACTTGTTTTTTTAGGTCACGGGCTTTTCAGTCAGAGATGCTAGCAACATATGGACTCTTACCAAAGAATCTCACAATCAGGTTCATTTGATATTTTATGTTGTTTGTGTGGTAAACATGTGCGTAAATTGGCCATGTTGCTTGATGTGTGTATCCTGCTTTCATTCATCAGACTCGCATTTATACTAGCGTCCTGCGTGGGTTGAAATTTTCTGTCCGCTCCCGCCCCGCACCCTCAAAATTTAAACCCGTCCCGCACTGCACCCGCATGAGTTTGAGAAACCTTGTCCGCTCCCGCCCCGGACCTGCACTCTTCTAACTCACATCCGCCCCGCAGACCATCCCAACCCGCGCCCGCCCCGCACTTTTTCGGTCTCCAACCCGCAGCTGTCCGAAAACTTCTAAAAACTCATAACTACCGTAGGGCAAGTTTTTGTTGCAATAAAATCTTGAGAAAGATGCATATATTTTTAACAAAAGTTGCATTTATGCACAAGCATTATAAACGACAGTGATTTACTCAAGCGATTTATTTACATATAATGCTAAATATTTCGAAACATTATATCTGGCGAGAAATGGCGATCATTTGCCAACAGTTTACTTAGCATGCTGAAACCTCGCTCCACATTTCATGAAGTTCCCTGGCAATTTAACAATTTGGCCTACAGTTCTGGACTGATGTTTGCCCAGGTCATTTCTACAATTGCTTTTAGGTCACTATTCAGTTCAAATCGGTTATCAAAGAGAACATAACTACACTGAAATAGTTCTAAAGCATGTTTTTTTTAAATCACACTTTTACATTTTGCGCAGTTGGCCTACTTGATAAAAGTTGCAGTGAAAAGTCGCATGTAAAAAAGAAAAATGTTGCAATATAAAATTCCTGCAACCAGCTAAAAACATCGCACTACATAAATTCTGCGTATTTCAGAAGCTGTTGGAAGCTGTAAAAAAGTTGCAAAAACTTGCTGTGGTGAATGTATGATTATATTGTCCTTGCCACTTTTACGGCCGAAGTGTCCCGCTGGACTCAATAACCTAGCTCAGTGCCCTTGTCCACGAGAGACTCGGTGTAAAACAAGTTGTGCTAAACGCTTTAATTA
>JGI24021J15306_10001110_pt1 | contig 24913 bp, 21 predicted proteins | sample Ectturendosymbi1_FD_15306 | JGI IMG/M metagenome (IMG submission 15306) | reverse complement strand
TATGTTTATTTTAGATCATAACTTTTGAACCAGAAACTCAAAGCAGGTCATCCTAAGTATCAAAAGACACATATTTTAGCCTAGTTTCCAATAAAAACTTAGCGAGATACTATCATCTAGTGGTTTGGGCCTAGGGCCAGGTGAAATGGTCCAGATACTATCATCTAATGGTTTGGGCCTAGGGCCAGGTAAAATTTTTGGCTCATCTAGCCATGGGCCCAAACCGCTAGATGGTGGTATTTCGCTCAAGTTTTTTTGGAAACAAGACAAAAATCCGAGTCTTTTGATACTTTGGATGACTTGAAGTTTCAGTTTCAAAAGTTAGATGACCTAAAAAACACAAAATAATTTGTGGAAACTGCCTTCTGTTCAGCATGATCCCTCCCTCCTGTGACAGATGTGCACGTGATTCTGAAGAGAATAGAATGCGAAAAGAGTTTGGTTGAAAAAAACGTAGCCAAGGAAAGACTGAGCGTCATCTGTATCTTTCGATGAAGTAAAGAAAAAACAAAAAAATGTAAACCGCCCTCGATTATAAGCTGCACAAAATGATGAAAACAAACACTTTGTAAGCCACGCCTTACAATCGAATAACTGCAGTATGTATGTTTCACTGCGCAGATACAGTTTTGTTGCAAAAGTGATTAACAATGGACATTTGGAAGTAAAAAATAAGTTTGGTCTGGAAATAGCAGATGTGATGTGTCCAGGAAGACTTATGCAAATTATGGGTAGCATTATAACCAGTTTTCCTGACTTGTGTTGTAAAATAAGGTTTCCAATGTGTGGAAATTATAGTAAAATAAGGTTGCAATGTGTTGAAATTATCGCAGAACACCAGACTCTCATTGCGGAAGGATGAGATTGTTACATATATAACAATGAGATTGTATTGTAACAGTTGGGAGAAATTTTAAATCGAAGCAGCTAGGGGCGGTACCAAACAATAATACAGTTGTGTGAAAAGAATAAGGCGGAATGGCAGTGCGAAACTCGCAGCGTAAGCACATTTTTCCAAGTACTCCGACCTGCCCCTTTTCCAGTACGCTTGGACTAACATTGTGTTTATTTTGCAAGTTCCTTACTGAAATTTTGTCTGGTTCTTTAAGGATAACTGTATTCTTTTTTGTTCCCGTCAACCAGCTCAGCTGCTTCTGAAAATGTATCACTACTGTACAAAGTCTTGTTTTTATCGATCTGAGTTGTGAAGAGAGTGTGTATTTGAACTATGAACTTCGTGTCTGGAAACAAACAAATAAAATGAATAAAGTAACAGACCCATTGATTCAATGAGATCGTCGTTAGTTGCTTTAACTTAGCTAAAATAGCCTAGCCTTGTCGAATCTGCCCATTCAAAACTAGCATTTCGTAATTTGTTGCCAACCCCCCTTGATTATTTCTAATTGTGCCACTGCAGGCAAATTATACATTTGAAGGGAAAATCCACCCAACAGCGAAAGTGTTAAAATAGTTTGTGTTAGCAATCTGATCTGGTAATCAGTATATTTCTAACCACTGAATGTTGTCAGGGTTTCCACGTGGTATTGAAAAAGTGTTGAATTACAATATCAATTTTCAAGACCTTGAAAAAGTATTAAAATTGGCCAAAATATCCAAAATATGCATAGGTATTGAAAAAGTATGGAAATTCTGAATGGAAAAGAAATTTTGAAGTATCTGAGTAAAATTTTACTGAAGGCAAGACACTTCATTATTTAGGCAGTGTTATGCAATGTGCAAAATTGAGTTTCATGATTACAAATTTCAAAAAATGAAGAGAAGTAATGGTTAGTATAGAAAAAGTATGGAAAATGATTTTTTAAAATTTCTGGGAACTCTGTGTTGTGAACATGTATTAAATATTCCTCAAGTGCATTATTAAGCCTATAACCTTTACTCTCAGCCCTGGAATGCTTGGACTCATACATGTACATGACAAATGGCTGAATTTTAGAAAGCAGCTGTAAAATTCTCACTGGTTTTCAGTAGGGGTCTTTTATCAATTGTGAAGACAAATTTGTTGCATGAAAGTTAGAAAATGTGTGTTGGCAAGCCTCAGAATAAGTAGGTTCATTTTATATTGTGGCGCTTGGTCTAGTAGTAGTCCATGCTTCAAATCCAGTTTTATCTCTGATACAGAGGTGGCCAGATTAACCTAATGTCCTTTCAGTTAGTTTCACTCACTTTTTTCCACTTCAGTCGATTCAAAGCATCCTTTTGACTCAGACCAATTTTCCTAATTTCCTCTTCCACCTGCCTTCTCCATGTGTTTTTTGGTCTTCCTCTTCCTCTTCATTAATTTACTTAGAAGTCCAACACCCTTCTCAGCACATCATCCTCATCCTTTCTCAAAACATGCTCACACCAGCATACCCCATTTGCTCTTGCCAACTTATCCACCGTATCTTGTAAACCTAACATACTCATCGGTCCCTTCGTGCTTTTCCTGTCCATCAACTTGACTCTACACATCGCTCTCACCATACTTTTCTCAGTTCATCTCAAAATCACAATTTAATTTTCTCTGAAACACCACATTTCGCTTCCATACAACATTGCTGGTCTCACATGACTTTAACAAGTTTTTCCTTTTATTTTCAGTGGGAACCTTCTTAGTAACAACTCACNACATTCTCTAAATTTNATTCATCCAACTCTTTCTATTGCTNTCTCACATTTCCCACTGGCATTCACCTTATCCCCCAAATAGTACAACCTGTTCACAGTTTCAACCCCATCACGTAACTCTTCAACTGGCTCCACCATCTCATCAGTTCTTTTCTTACAACATCTAGCTGTGCTGGGTGTCACCCTCTTCATCTTTGCACATCATCCATGATCCACACATGCCATAAGGGTTTATCTTATGAGTATTTCTCCTTTTGGCCAACTGACCTTCACCTTCCCAAGGTTGACCTTTGTCCCCTTGCTCTCCAACACAGTTTTCCATTTTGAAACTTTTCACTCAGGTCCTCCATAATCTTGGCCATCAATACCAAGTCATGTGCATATAGAATTTCATTCATCAAGCCTACTCTTGTGGTCTCTGCAACCACATCTACCACAGTTGCAAAGAACAGTGGTCATAACACTAACTCCTGATGTACACCAACTTTCACCAGAACTTTCTCCAAAAACTTTGTTTCCACTCTGACTTTTGTTTTTGCTCCTTGATACAGGCTCATCGCCACCCCTACCATTTTTTCTGGTATTCCTTTCTTATTGCCCATTCTGTCACTCGTCTTGGGAATCTATGAAAACCTTTGTCTAAACCAGTGGTTCTCAAACTTTTCTGCACGTTGACCCCCAATTGAAGTATACAATTTTCTTTAGACTCCTTGGCCTAGCCCAACAGTTAATGATATAAGGAAAGTATGTGTCAAAATAAAGTTGAGTATTTTTGACTTGAAATGCATGATAAAATAATACACAATCCGAAAATATACTTAAAACTATAGGTGTAAGCATAACATAAAACATAACTGTCAGTGCAGCACACCATTTTCTCCACTTTCAACTTCATCAATGAGAAGGATGTGCCTGACCCCATGGCCATTCAGTGACCCCCATTCCCATTACTATTTATCAACCCCTTGGATGGTCCAATTGACCCCTAGGGGTTGATGTAGACCACTTTGAGAACCACTGGTCTAAGCCAACAAAATGCATGTAAAACTTTTTCTTTTTGCCTAGGTTGTCCTTCTGCATCCTTCTCAAAATACACAATGCATCAATTGTCCCTCATCCTGGCATGAAGCCAAACCGCACGTTATGTAAATTCACCAAAGCTTCTTTCAAGCACCCTTTCCACAACTGCTTCAAAAGCTTCACTCCCCTGTATGACCCACAGTTCATCACATTCCATTTCCATTGAAGATGGGCACTACAACACTTGATTTTCACTCATCTGGCATGACATTTCCATCTAGGATGTGTTGACAGACTTCCAGCATCACAACAATACTTAACACTTTGTGATGTCTGGTAGGTTTCGGTAATTTTTGCGCCAGAACAACCAGATCGCACATAGCTTTGCGTGTGTGTAGCTCTGGCGCTGAAAGCGGTAGAGAGCTGTTCAAAGGCTCAAAAGACGTGGCAAGTCTTCTAGTATACACTCAAAGAAATTTTTTGGTTGGAGGTTGCAGATTTTTTGTGAGTGACGTCATAAGTGGAGGACTTTAGGCCACCTTGGCCCACTTTTCCTGGCTCTGGGCCCAAACCGTTAGATGGTAGTATTTTGCTGAAGTTTTTATTGGAAACTAGGCTACAATCCGATTCTTTTGGTACTTTGGATGCGGAATGCGACAGTTTGGCACCGCTATTTCGGCGATGCAATGTGAAATGTGCTTTCCTTTGGAATGTCACCAAAGTGTAAAAGTTTGCACTGCCATCATCTGGGAAATGTGTAAGCGCAAGAGTCAAAAGTTATGATCTATCTAAAGCAATAAAAATATTTGACTAATTAGTTAAATAGATAATTAATTAATTTGTTTATTTTAGATCATAACTTTTGAACCAGAAACACTAGAAAGTCTCATCAAAGGCCCAATTGACTTGGACTCAGCCTGGTTTCCAATGAAAACTTCAGCGAAATACTTTGGCTTAGTGATTTGGCCCTAGGCCAGGTAACATGAGCCAAAATGGTCCAAAAACTACTTCACTTACGACATCACTCATAAAAAATCTGCAAGCCCCAACCAAAAAAAAATTTTTTGAGTGCAGACCAGAAGACTTGCCAAATCTTTTGAGGGTTTGAACAGCTCTCTAGCGCAATCGGCGGAGGAGCTATGGCGTTGATTAGGCAACCGAAAACTGCTGGTTTTAGGCTGAAATCCAGGTACGATATATTTGTAGACCGGCTCTCAAAGTGTTGATTTCCACTCGCAATTATCATTTCCATACATACTTTAGAGAGCCCAGATGCCTTTCTGATTTCACATCCTTCATTGCTCTTATTATTTCCTCTCTGCTGACCATCTGGATTGGTTGCTCTACCACATCAGTTTGTCATCTGGTCCCAAACATTCTCTTCGTTCATGATCACCTCCATGGTCTCTCTCCATATTTTCCCTTGGTCTTCTTCACTGAAACCCAGCCTTCCACCTTTCCTCTCATGCAACTTTCTCCTTCAATATCTTTCCCATCTTTTTTCATAAACTTCACCAATTTAAAGATATTGTTTGGCTTTCTATTCAGTTCTTTTAATACCTGGTCAAGCTTGTATCTCATGTCTCTTGCTATTACCTTTTTCATTTGATTTTTGAAGATGTGTTGTAATCTGTTTTCTGCCCGTTTATTCACGCACAACTTCTTACATGCCATATTCTTTTTTGTTATTGCTTCCTTCACCTCTTCATTTCACCACCATGTGTTTCCTTGGTCTCTTTTGCCATTTATTTTCCACATGGTGGAAGTTAAGTGGTAATTCGATCAAAAGGTCTAGTTATCGGTTAACAACTCTGGGCTTGCAATGACTGGATTGCTGCCGAGTGTGTAACTTACCAGCAGTCCAGCCATTACAAACCCAGGCTTGTGAACCGATAACCAGACCTTTTGGTCGGATTGCCACTCAAGATCGACTGTGTCATGCTCCTTGGCCTGTTTTGTTTATCAGTTTTATCACAGTAGAGCTTTCTCTGTTATTGGATTGAATGCCAAACTTAGAGCAGTAATGCACTTGAGTCTGTGCAGTTTCTGCAAATAACGTTGATTTCAAATTGGTGGCATTGCGTAAATAGTGATGGACATTNACAAAATTTTGCATTTTCAAAGAAATGCAATGCTTTCATAAATGTCAGATTTTTATGTAGTCGGGTTTGATTATTGGCATTTAAGTTGAATCTGCAAAAATATGTTAATTTTCGTACTACGTATTATTATTTAAGACAACAAGCGAAAAATGGAAGATGAAGACAGCCAAAGCACCAGAAGCAAACGACCTGCACAAAAATGTTCTGATTTGATTGTTTTGGGGATTCCCTGGAAGCTGACTGAAAAAGATTTGCAAGAATATTTCTCTCAATATGGTGATGTTGTCATGACGTTGGTAAGAACTCGGAAGGTTGTTGATCAATTTGCTGGGTCTTTAAGCATGTTGCAGTAAAGTTTTCATATGTGTAAGTAAAGTAAGTGACAGAGTCAGAACAGTAAAGTACCTAAATAAAAAGGTATATCGAACTGTGTGTATACACAACCTATGTAATGAACCAAGTTGTTAACAGTAATATGTTTAAAATTGTGCATACTGTGCGAATGTGCTATGTCATGGTTATTGAATTTTTGTGGTTTGCATTTGTTTGCATTTGCCTAATAATGCCCATTGGTGAACAATGGTGAGAGTGAATACCAATTGTAGATGTTTATTAATAATTGTTCATAGCATGGGCGTTTTGTTTTGTGGTGCAGCTGTAGTGTTCAAAAATGTTCTCTTTGTTGATACTTTGCTGATAGTCTAAGCTTAAGGAGTTGTGCTACTGGACTTGCATTTGCAGAACTTGCTAACAGGGGAGAATCATTGGTGAATGATTGCGTTGTAACTAAAATGCCCACAATGTATTTAATTTTTTGAGGTCTATGGAATGCTCATGAGTGACGAATGGTTATCTTTTTCTGCTGTATGTTGATGATGTTGTGTTTTTAGCACTGTTTACGTAAAGAAAGAACTAAAGGTAGTGAAGTGGTCGTATCCCTAAAGACATTGCTGTGGGATTACGTTAGTTTGATCAATGAAGTTCAGTCATTTTGTGTTATTTGCACGTGAATGTGCTATGGCTTGATGATACCATGTCACGGCAAGAGTACGAAGTGTGTGAACTGGAACTTGAGGCATAGCACTAGAACACTGCCAGCATGAATGCGCCTGTCTGCCCTGCTGTCATTGTGTGAGAAGAGAAGATGCTGTAGAACAAATCATCAATGTTTGAGGATCTATGGTTCTGAATATGTTCGTTGAAACCAGCCAGAACATTTCTGTGAGAAATGAGATGTATTGGTGGATGTCTGTATGGATGTTTGGTCATAACCATTCCAAACATGGTATGTATTTTACATAAATTTGAGTTACATGGGTGGTCTGAGTGCACATGATAACATGGAGAGGTTTATAGGAAGTGTTTTTTTGCTGTGTGATTAAAAGAGAAAATTCCAATTCCAGTTTTTTAAGTTTGCCCATCATTGCTTACTTTTTTCCTGTTTCTGTTTATGCTGTGAAGCTCACCCCGTGTTGTTAAGTAGACAAAGTGATACTTACTTTTCAAAGTTACGCAGTAACACCTGCTGCTTCACTATGAAATAAATGTTTTTTTTTATCAGAAAAGGTCAATGTGACACAGCAGTAATACTTAAAATCTAACTACTGATTTGCAATACAGCATATAATATGCTTAGGTAGTAATGCAACTTAAACAGAATTGCATAACCTGCCATTTCACACTTTGAATATTTAAAAAAAAATTTTCTGTAAAACTGCAAATTGTTGTTTTAGTTTTGTCTTCGAAAATAGTGAAAATTGGCAAGTGATACAGTTACAGCACACACTGCCAATTTTATCTGTGCATATTTTTGTGTTGAATCTGAGACAAACTGGGGAAATTTGTGAAAGTATGTGTTTTTATTTTTCAAGAAATATAACCTCAGAAATTGTCAAAGACCATGAACTGAATTAAAACTGGCAAGATATAAGTTTCAATGTCTGGCCCCCAATGCATACTTAAAGAGAACCATCATTATGAAACTTTGCAATACAGTGGAAGTTGGACATAACAGTGAAATGAAAAAAATCTTGACAATTACAGTGTATCCTAAGTGGTAATCCAAAAAAGTTCTACCTTGAGGTTTGCCTTACCCACAGTCTTGGGATACCCATTGTTTGCCTCAATTTTCCCGAAATTTTGACTCACATATTGATGAAACAGAGTGGTAGTTATGATGTGCACATGCAGTAGACACTAGACAGTATTTAGTCAGGGAGGAAATTTTAGTTTGAAACTCAAAAGTTTTTAACATTTTCTTCTAATAATATATTAGGATTGATTATTATATATTTCTGTGCTATGTAAGTCTTGAATAAGTGATCAGGTGTTCGACAATTTTGTGAACATTGGCATTTTCACATATGGTGAGGTACCTGCTTAACCACTGAACTTGAGTTACAAAGTCGAGTTCGCCCACAGTTTACAACCGTGCGTTAGAGAAAGTACACTTACACTTGTACTTTATACCTATAGCATGCAGGATAATGAGCTAACTTATAAAAATGATAAAACTGATTACTTTGTCCATTATTTCTCTCCCTAGATCTGTGGCTACTTAACATAAAAACTCTCTCTGTGTGATTTCCAGTTCCTAACTTTTCAAGCAACTGTCAAAGCAGACACTCCCTTAAGATTAACTCGGATTAACTTTGTGAGAAAGCCACTTGCCAATTCATTGTGTCTTTGCATTAAGAAAACTTTGTTCTGTTTTTCAGATGTTGCTGGAATGAAGCTGCTAAACCTCCGAGACACAGCTCGTTATATTGGCGTGGTGTTACAAAAAAGTGAACTGTTTTATTTTGATATGAGCTACAGTAGTCCCCGCTTATTAAGGCCACCTTGGGAACGGACGATTTTGGGCTTATTAAGCGGGTGGGCGTATTAACCGAGGTACATATTTTCGCCACTCTCACGCGCATAAATGATATGGCCGACTGTACTATCGCTAAACGTTGCTAAATCTATTACACGATGTACAACAGTTGCAAGTAACGAGCAATTTTCTTTGTTTATTACGGTAAAGCAATATTCATTTCGCCTGCACGTCCCTTCGTCATTTTGAAATTAAATTCTACGGAGCACCAGTTGTCTTGCCTATCGGTTATCGCACAAATAAACGATCTGTGACGAAATAGTTTAGCGTAACGAAGTGTGAAACCGTCGAAAGCAAGACAATGAAGTGAAGTTGCGTCGCGACGCTCTTTCACCCAAATTTAAGCAAATGTGTTCGAAAACTAGGCTTATAAAGCGGGGTTTTGAGCTTATAAAGCGGTTGTTTTTATTACAGGAATAAATGGAGTAATTCCGGACCGGACAAGTTTGAGCTTAATATGCGGGGACTACTGTATATATCTGCTAACTCGTTGCATTTTTGTGCTCAACTACCTCTTGTGTAAATAAAATTTTGCATATGCCAAAGTGATTGTCATGCTCCGTGCGTCTATAATAATCGCTTGTTGGTCTACTCAAATTTGTTACGATACTTTTCTGCTTATTCGAGTTGTGTTACGCACATCTGAATACTACTTTGTGTGCGATTTCGTGAACTTTCGATACCTTTGCTGGCAAGCAACATAAATGCTCTGATTTTTCAACTGGCTGCATTCACTGGTAAATTCGGGAAATCTCCCCGACTGAGTACTGCCATACGCACTTACTGTATGTGTTCGTTTGCGGTTTTGTTTCCCAACGATGTACTTAGAGCCGCATGTGGCCAGCGAGGTCATTTTGTGCGGCCTGCGATTCTTTTTAGGAATTTTCAAATCATTTAAGTTTTACGCTATTTAGTTTATTCACCGGTTTTTGAAGTGCTCGGCCAGCGAGTGAACAAGTCCCTTTAAAGCGGACGTAGAGACGGCTATAAATGATTTGCCTGTAACTCATGATACCTTTCGCAGGTAACAAGGTGTAAAAGCTGTTTCTAGTAAGCTTCAGGCACCGCCATTGCTGCGTCAACGTCATAATGCGGCCCTTGCGTTACTTTGTAAGTCCTCATTTGGCCCTCGGAGCAATTTGAGTTTGAGCCTCTGACTTAGAGACAGAGACATAGCGTATTATTTCATAGTAGCTAGATTGGCTGTTTTCTGACTGACCTTCCATAAAAAGATGGCGGTGCTTCCGTGAAGGACGTGAAGTATACAGTTGTTTGTTTTTTACAACTTCTTGTTTGCCATAAAAAACTACTCCATTCAATGTTTAGTTTTGCTCGCATATAATTTTGAAACGCTGAAGTGGCAACGCAAGGTAAGCGAGTATAAAGGTTGCTTCATCAAATTAAAAAATGTTAAGAATAATGTTGTGTTTTGGCGAAGTACTCACAAATTTAAACAGACCTAATTATTTCGTTTGTCTGTCGTTACCACATCTTATTTTCCTTAATTGGTATTATTTATGGAATATTTCAAAGAAATACAAGTAAGAAGTCGAACCTTAAGGTATGCATAGATACTCAACAAGAGATCTCTCTTCACCACATCTCTCGAATAAATTTGAATTTTTCGTTGCAATAGGCGGTGTTGCGTGTGGATGCGAACGAAAAATCTTATCGTATACTTTCAAATGCTACTACTGGAAACCCTGTCATCATCTGAAGCTTTTTTACGAATAGTAGAAGGTCTTTTTCGGAATGTCTAATTTTATTTGCTACTTCGCCCAGGCAATCCCAGTCGTGAACGCTGCAAATGGCGCCATAGTCGAAGCGAAAAATTGGACNCTGGTGAAACGTAACATTACCGTGTGGCTGGCACACTGACTGTTTTGTTGGTCACACACTGAAAGNGCTGAAAATAAGCTTCACGGGCAAGGTCCTTTCGCAAATATTCCACTCGAGATCGTGAATAGTTNATGTTCTGCAATTACATATAACGTGTTTAGTTAGTGCAATTAGTGGTANATATCTACGTGCTTAACAAAGCAAAACGATTTGTTGAGTGAGCAAGCAAATGTGTGTTGGATTGCGTAGTTGCGAAAAGTATTTGCTCTGGTTCAAGAGTTTGTGTTACTAGCACGTGTATGATGTTCAAGAGTTTGTGTTACTAGCACGTGTATGATGTTCAAGAGTTTGTGTCATTAGCACGTGTATGATGTGCTAAGGGCAATCATGTTGTTGCGGAAATGTCAGCGCCCCATCTTATAAGTTTGGTTTTATTCTAAACCAAAAATACGAGTTCATTGTAAGGCACAAACGCGATGATGTGGCTAGATTTACTTGTTCATTTATTCAGTTCCTGTTTTACTAAAGTTGTTGTTTAACAACTTCTCACTGTTGTTTATGTTGATGGACTTTTTGCAGTGCATCTGCACATTTTCCGTTGTTGCAAAACGGAAATAGCAATCCAGATGGGGACTGTGTTGACCCACATTAATTTCTATGAAGCAGGATTGTCTGTTCAGAGGTTGCATCTCTCGTCTAAACTTAACAAACCTATTTAGGAATTTGGCCTTGCAGATATCCGGCAACCAACATAGCTTTGTTTATACCTAAGCGTTCCTCGTTTGTGCATGATATTTTCTGTCGCTTGAGTGGAAAAACAAAGGGTTGTTGTGTGTAATTTTTTTCCATCATATTAATTGCTTGTATCCGTTTGGTTAGTGCAAAAGACCTGGGCAGCTTTTGAAAGTAACAGAACAAGCTCCTTCTTTGTGGTTGAAGAGTGGATTTTTTACAGATAAAAAGAGATGAAACGGGAAAGTCAAAAGGTTACGGCTTCATTCGTTTTTCAACCTACGAATCGCAAGAGTCTGTCATCAGCAAACGACACATGATCGAAGGGAGATGGTGCGATGTGAAAATACCTCATTCGAAGGTAACTGTTGTTCTGAGCATAATCACTGCGCCCCAACACCTTTGGAAACGTTGTCTTGTTGCATCCAACGCACACTTTTCTGTCACATCGCCCGTTCATTAGAATACTATAGATTATAGAAGAACTGTGCTGACAATTTTAAATCATGTCCATGGTAGTTATTTTCATGAAGTCGGAAGTTATTTTTCTGGTTATTCGTATGGTTGCGAGTATTTCCAATCTTCAATTTATATTAGTGCATTGTTTCGTTTTTTTTGTGGAGGTCTCGAAAGTTACAGGCCAGCGTAAAAGCTTTCTGTAGTGCGGATTTGTAAACTGGCAAAGGTTTTCGGACAGAAACAACGATAGTTTGTTTATTTTTTGTGAAATATACTGTTTTAATGTCCATTTTCTTTGCTTACGGGTAGTAAATAGCTAGTAGGACACCTGTAGCGTAACTTTGCTTATGTGCGTTGTGTTTACTTTATGGGCGCTCTTCATATCCATTCTATGTGACGTGTGACCACGAGGCGATTGAGTCGGAGACTCGGAAATACATCGTATTTATACAAGGATACAAGGCGCGTTCGTGATTATCGCAATACCTTTCATAAGGAAATTTAAAAGTTCTAGGTTTGCTGCAAGCTTTCGAGGAATCAGCCGACTGGACTCTGTTTGCTTCCTTTTGCGATGATTCACAGGGTTCCAACGGAGTCTTGAAAAATATGGAAAAAAGTTTGATCATTTTCCAGTCTGGAAAAACAATTTTTTGGGTCTGTTAGTATGGAAAAATGAAATACTTTTCCAGACTTGATCTTTTGACATGCATTCTGACAATATTTATTCTGATTTTTTTTATAAAATTGATAATAATTTTATTTTCACTGTGTTAACTATTGTCGTGCCTGTATTCGACCTGGGAATGTCATTCGGAAAAGTTACGTCAGGAAAAGGTCTGCAAATTTATATTCAAAATTGTGTAGGAACCCTGGATTCAAACATGCGCATTTCTGTATTTAAGTGACTAGTCACCAGGGTGGACTAGTTACTTCCATAAAGACACGAGACTTACTTTTTGTGCGCGTTGCAAGTTCTTTAAACGAATAGCCTGGTATTGTTAAAGATTTTAGGTTTTGGCTGTGAAGTTTTTATCAATAAATGCCATTATTTTGGATAAAAAAAGCGGACGATAAAAAAACAGACGCAGAAGAAGGATACTAATTTCAAAAATATCTAGTGGCTGGTGAGTCACAGCTGAAAATGGTCGTCTAAAGTAGACGTAGGGGTGTTTGTTACATGTGGCGCTATTGTGTGGTTACAAAGTTTATTTCGTTCATGCGTTCGGTTTTCGTTGTTCAGGAAACCGCTGGTGGAATGATCAGCAGCAAAATATTTGTGGGAAGAATAACAGAAGCAAACACGAAGGAAGAATTGAAGAAATACTTCGAGCAGTTTGGCGACGTCGACGACGTCTACATACCTACCCCGTTTCGAGCTTTCGCTTTCGTCACGTTTCGTGACAGTGGTAGGTCTAGCTTAGTGTTTGCCCTTGCCCGAAAGGTTACTTTTCCACATTTGTAAGTGGCTAATTGTATGATATGACCAAAGGTGCAACACCTGAATTTCTATGAAGATACCAATACGACATTGAAGTATTTCATTTCTTGTACACAAGACCGTTACGTGGAAGGTATTAATACTAACAAAAGTTACAAAATTACTGCAATGAGTGCGTATTTTTGTCTTGAGGGTGCTGCGACCAATTTCTCAAACTGTATTCCAGCCACAAGAAGGCGGGAAAAGCATGAAATGACCTTTGCTCTGTGATGCAAATTCTCAGCAAATAGTCCGGTTGCCAAACCCCAGATTTTTGGAGAACCTTGCAATACCGTCCGTACAAAGCTTTTTTGCTGTTTCCATACCTCCAAGGTGTGCTGTTTAAAAATCTGAATGATGCCACTCTGTCATCCTTGGGCAGCCCCCCCAATATGCAAATTAAGGCCGCCATTACGGAAAATCCTTCTTTCGTCAATATCTCAGTCACTATGCCTAGTATCAAAATAATTTTGGTGTCTATCCCCATGTTTTTAAGGGGTAAAGAATAGGATTAAGCCATTTCAGTAAAGATTCCACCTTTGTTTTTTGCTGAATACGCATATTGAAACCGTCATTACTGAAAATAACGTTTTCGTCCATATATCTTTGCACGGACGGTATTGCACGCTTATCGGGCCCTGCCACCAGACTAAAATGCCAAACACCAAGCATAGCTTGGAGTTTTCGTTGTTTTGTTTTACTGCGAATTTACTCCTGCCGCTGCATGAGTGCTGTCTGTTTTAAGTACCTAAATGAAAAATGCACAGACGTATCTTACAAATCATCTTTCAGCTGTAAACGTGGGGCAGGTTAAGAGCAAAGGTGTCCCGCAATGGCGCATTGCATCCTTGTGATCTTTATAAAATAAGATAGTAAACCTCACTTTTATTTTAGCGATTTCTGTAGGAATCCGTTATGAACCGCCTGTTATCATCTTGAATTAAACGTTCCACGATTTTGTGGAAGATAAAAACGAGCCACCTGAGCTCTAGATGTGATAACAACTGGCTATTTGATCTGGCATTTTTTGGTAATGCTACTGACCATCTCAGTCATCTGAATGTGAAACTGCAGGGCAAGAACAAATTGTTTCTTAACTTGATTAAGCTNACTGTTCATATCGCAGTTAGAAAACGAGTATGTGAGNCAGTTTTCCGTATTCAAACGAANAAAATGAATGTGCTGCTGGTAATGGCAATTGAGAAAATGCACTGAAAAGATCAAGTTATTGCAAGACTCATTTAAAAGTGTTGCAATACTTGTGATATTGCCAAAGAAGAAGACTGAACTTTGGCATTTATAAATCCATTCTTGCTTAGTTAACAAAACATAATGATGCCAAGTAACATGCCAATGGAACTAATTGACTTAAACATAAAACCAATATTGAAAACGAAATTTCATGAGCTTTCGTCACCCCTTGGTTCTTGTGACGTGATTAATTTCTGGCGATCCTTGGCCTGTGACAATTCCCCGGAAATAAGAAAATTCGCTCAGAGTCATATATGCGGTTTTGGAATGATGTACACATGCTAACAAGCATTTTCGTCCATGAAATGCTTAAAAGCGAAACGAGGTCGCGCCTGGCTGATACAAATTTGAAAAATTCTCTGCTGCTCGCAGTAAAAAATTAACTCCAAACACTGAAAAACTGGTGAAATCGAAATAAACTTATAAGTCTCATTGAAAAGTAAGTAAATGTGAAGTAAGTAAAAGTATTCGCGTTTGAAAAAATTGGCGCATGGTGTGCACAAGGTTGGCCATCCCTGGTTTAGACAATAAATGAAGTCTTGTGATGTAAAGATTATAACTTTAGAGCTAAATCAGCCTAGCTCACGTCAGGAAGCATTAGGTGACTTATAATGATGTCGTTATATCAGTTGTTTTTTGAAGATGAATATTACTTTGTAATATTACTTTGTAATATTCAATGCACGGACTGAAACGAAGCAAATTTTTTTACAAATGCCTTTTTCGTTCTACAGTACGCTTGCCAAAAAAGCTATAGAACATTCATACAAATGCGAATTTCGCTGTCCTTACTTCACTGAAGCAGGTGTTTCGTTTCTCGTAGGTTATACTGCTCCGAACAAAACTACGCTGAAGTTTTTATATTTTTACTGAACTGATTTATATTAAGAGTGTGATAAAAAGAGTTCTTCTTCGAAGAGCTATGCAATGTGCATCTACAGAAAAAGCATCCGTTTTTTTAGCTGTAGCAAGTCGATTGATTGGTGAAGAACACATGATCAACGGCGTGAGCGTCTACATCAACCCAGCAGACCCGAAAGGATCCAAGGACCAGAAATCAGCTTTGGCAAATGCGCCGGATCAGTTAGCCTTCCCATTCGCGCCGGGAAACTTCACCGCCAGAGCGCAGCAACAGAACGCTCGATATTTCGGTGCGCCCAACAACGCCGGTCCGTACTCAACCGACATGCAGGCAAATAACCCCTACAGTGCTGCCATGGCAAGTGCGGTCACCGCTCAGCCGGGCTTCTCTGCGGGCAACAATTTCAGCATGATGAACCCCGCCGTTCTCGCTGCAGCGCTCGGCTCGTGGAACAGCATGATCAACGGGATGTTTGGCGATCAGATGGCAGCCAATATGAACAAACGCACCATGGGCCAGAACCGACAAGGATGGCAGGGCCATGGTGAGAATAAAGGGGATGGTGCCAGCGCGTCGTGGGGAAACAAGACGGAAAACAAGTGGTCCCAATAAAAGTATCCGCGTTGAGAAAGCAGGTGTAGCTTCTCCAAACGTGACAAAAAAACTTCTGTTCTAAAGCGATCTACGCAGTCCTAACATCGCAAAAGCAATGGTTCCAGGCTCGCTTGGTTCAAACGCTTTGGCCAGTCACCTGTATGATTGTAAGCATTGGACGCAGTACTGGCGTGATTTTTTCATCTAACTTCTTTGTATCTTCAGAGCGAGCCCCACTTGCATGAGCCAATGGAATACAAGCTTAAGCGCATATATATGTGGACCTTGTTCGTTTCTACTAATGTTTTCTTTGTTAAGACATCAACTTTAATCCTATTGTCCTGATGAAAACATCTGTCTGGATACAAAGTTTCAGGAGTCCTGCATGCCTATGTTCCCTGGAAGGCATGTGTACATATCTCAGTTGCTTCAAAGCTAGCGCATGGCGCGTGAAATTTGTCAAACGTGTTGCATGCGGTGTCTTTTGCTAAGTAACAGGACTTAAGCTGATTTTGTGTAGCAGTTATGACGAAGCAAGAGATTTGGGAAATTGGAACTTGTTGATGAACCTATGTGCGGTTATGCACTGGCGATTGTGCAAACAAATGCTGTTTACAGTACGAAACCGGCTCATATTTTTTTTTGATTCTGTACATTGAACAACATGCCCACGTTATAGTAAACTAGCGATGATTTTTCTGTCAATTTCCCAGTACTAGTGTGCAGTGACTAAGTTGATTTTATAAAATTTTGTGAAGTTGTTGAAAGTACTGAGCAGCGCTGTGAGCTGTTGCCTGTTGATGATCATATTTATGATGCACACTTTTCGTACAAAAACTGGATTTTTGAACGTGCGGCTCCCTTCAGTCAACGCGTAGACAGTAGCGTAGCAAGGCAGGGGCCCCGGGCGACAATTTTTGATTAAAAACTAATTTTTGAAAAGTAATTTCAACTCTTCAGATAGGAGCCCCAACGACACATTATACCACTACCAGTGGTGTAGGAGGCGGGGGTGCAAGCGCACCCCAAAAAGTTTTTATTTGTCGAAAATTCGGGCAAAATCCCTGAAAATCTGGGCAAAAATTGTGGCAAACGTTGTTTGATTTCAAAAAATGGCGCCCAACGTTCNCAAAACACACATGAAGACCTTNTTTATGGAGAACATACCAAAAGAAGGGTTTTCATGATCTTCGCGGGATAAAATTTGTGGACAAAGGTCGCACAAAAACTTTTCGAGCAAGTTTGGGGAAATTTGGGAAAAAAGCCGTCGCACTCCCAAAAATTTGCCTGCTCCTACACCTATGGGCATTGACATACGTTTGGCAAGTCTCACGCGACAGTGTTGTGTAATGTTCAGTGTAAGATTTTCAATAAACAAGTGTCACAAGCTGATGTCTAGTCACTAGGTGGGTGAAATGAAGCACTCTGCAAATGTCACGTTGCTCAGTTTCAACAGAACTGACGTCTTCTGTATGACGTAACGGTATCGTAAAATGACGTTCTTAAGCGAGGGTATCCGAACAACTGCTGTCTAGGACATTCGCCACGCCAGGAGTGAGTTTGAAGTGCTGTTGAAAGAAAATGGCTAGTTTTTTCGGTGCGTTCCCACACTTCTTTTTTGACACCACACGTCTGCGTCAGACAAGGGGCGATTACATCACAAATGTAATCGATTACGATTACTTGCCACCTGCTCGATTGTGATTACGAATAAGCAAAATCACAATGTAATCGATAGACATACAGTAGGCTACAGATCATTTCTATCTCATCGTAAACATTTTGTGATAAACGTTTTGTGACAAAGTATCGTCTTGCAGCACAAGAGACGCGACGCACTATCAGACATTATTAGCACTGTGAGCTGTCCACTCTGGTTAAGATTCTAAGGAAACCTGGTTTTGTAGCGGAGGCTTAGCATTTAACTGATTCAAGAAATAAGCAAGCCGAAAAAAACGTTTTCAGTGACGGTTACAAGAAGGAAGTTGAGAGTATGACGTTACTGAAGCAAACGGTTCCTGGAGCAAATAGGGAAGCCTACTATCTGCCGTTAGTCGTGCTAACAGAAACAGTTGTTTTCATTTATGTACCAAAATAAAATTTTCCTCAGCCGTCCGTATTTTTGGTTCAAGATCGGTGATAGCCCTGGCTATAGGTGTGGTCAGTGCCGTAGAAGCCCAACTCTGCCCCCCAACTTACTTCCAGGGGCCCCCTGATGGTGATTTATGAAAAAATGCTGTCGACGTTATGCTACATCTCGAGGCCGAATGACCTTCAAAGCAAAATATCCTAATTGCAGACACAATTTTGGCAGAAACAGGCCTGTGGCCAGGGTTTGGGGCCAAAAACATTTTTTTGGAGGGAAATATTTTTGTTTTTATCATATGTTTGAAATAAATTTTTCTGAGCACAACAAGATTTTGGGGTAACTCGCCCCGAATGCCCTCCGTGTCTGCAGGCCTGGTCAGAACGTCGCCAGAAATTCTTCCCTCGGGGGCCTTCATGTTTGTGCAAGGAGGCTAGACATTCTGAAAAGTTATATTTAATTCACAACATCAACACTGAATACCATTTGCAGATTTTACAAATTGATTTTAAGTATTTTCCCGCATATGCCCGTAATAGGCTAGTAGTTTCCAACTAAAATTTTGTGAACGAGCTTAACAAAGGAATTGGGTCGTAAACCATTGTCATTTAATTAACGGCGATTATTCAGAGATGTCGAAATGAAATGCAAATGTAAAAACAAATTGCAGGAAATCACAATCAATCCTATCGTTCAGTTATGAAAACATCACCGAAAGAGCAAACATGAGGCCGGTCAAAGCATGTGCGCTGCGATGAACTTTTTTTTTCATTAGCGCAAACTGATAAACTTTACCAATGACCTTAAGTGAAATATGCTTATATAGCGTGCGAATTGGGCATTTCACTGGCCGAAATACGCTTGCACGAACCTTGCTGATGTCTAGACTTCTTGATTTCCTGGTGCATGGCACATGATTAGATGAATAACATTTCGTATCTCAAATCGCCTATAAATGTTAACAAATCTAAGCTAAGGCCTACGTGGACACAACGGTTAACATCCATAACCTACTAACTGCACTACTCTGGTTTGGGACAACTTAGCAATGATTGCTAAATAGACTCGCCCATGCCCTTTTAGTCGTAATTAACGGCCCGTGCTTTTTTGAAGGCCCAATTTCAAACTTCTGTTGTATTCAGTTATCTGTAACAAAGCAATGCTATGTTAATGTAATAAATCCTATAATGACAATATCATGTCGTGTTAACGTCAACTAATCAATGTTCTATAATCTATATAGTTGTTGCAGTAGCCGATGTTTGATTCCACGCAACCGGCGCAGCAAACACGGCTCACAACAAGTGTTGCGCGGCCCAACAAAAAGTGCTGAACGGTCCACCACTGGACACAGTGTTATTCGTTAAATAACTGGGTTTCTCATTGGTGCAAAGTTTCGAGTTTTCATCGGACAACTCTGATGCAAGATACACTGGATATGACAGGCGCGCATGGGCGTCCGCAGAAAATTTTCCAGGGGGGACAAAGTCGACATTTTGCTTATCTTTTTCAGATTGTTGGCGATGTAACGCAGTGGACATATAAAAAAAGGAAATGTTCAATGTTACGGCAACAGTTGCATACAGTGTTTTCCTTGTTAGAAAGCTTTACAGTGAGCAAATGTGTGTTTAAGTGAGCATGGATTTTTAAGACTGAGTTAGCAGAATTCTAAATGAACTACAAACTTTGTGAACTTTTAGAACAAGTGTAAAATCTTAGGAAATACGAACAAACTACACATTAAAATTCAAGTAGCTTCTCCTTTTTTCGTGTTTTCCAATGATTTGGAATGTTGCAAGTGGGCGAGATGGGATTTCACTACGCAAATACTCTTGTGGTACTACGAATTTGCGCACCTTCAGGAGCATTGGTTGCAAAAAATGCATTTTGTTGACAGCAATGCTTCCATTTCACCCATGTGTCTTCACACATAGTATAAGCCAGGGGTGGGCAAACTTGTTCAAGAGAAAAGTCATCTTCAGAAACCAAAAACACCAGCGAGCCGCAAGCCAGTTTGAAGTGTCAATAAAAAAATGGTAAAGAACGCAAGTTTTATATTAATTGATGCACAGTAATTTGTCAGTTTTTGATGTTAATAAAATCTTGCAGTCCACGAAAATCTGGACAGTACGTTGTCAAAGCTGTGCAAATTAATTCTCCCAAGCTTTCATTTTTCAAGGTTGGACGATGGTTTGATTTTACGAACTTTATTACAGAGAAAAAAATCACAGCAATATGTTGGCCTACACGTGGAAATGGGTTATACACTGGTATTTTAAATTCTGGGTATTTACTCTTTGAAACCTGTCGCCAGAAATTAAGTGTACAGTGGCAATGACTAAAGTTTTATTTGAGCAAGATGTTCTTGCATATATTCGGTCAGTTTTATTTCTACAGCAGGCAAGTTTGTAACAAACGATTAGCGAACTGGACAGCCATCACGGAAACATTAACACTGAATGGATTTACAAGGAATGCAAAGCATGGTTTAACTCTTGGAAATGGTCAAATTTGGAAAATCTCCGGTAGTCTTACAATTTATTTTAGTATTCTTCCATTTTGTGGTCTGCAATTGCCTCCTCGCGAAAAACATTTGTTCTCATTTTGACATTGGGAAAATGAAAGAATGCTTTCGACGATACGTGTCTTAAAAAATTTTAATTTTCTTCTGGGAACGTAACCTAACTTCAATTTAGGTTCAATGTCATTTTTATCAAATCGCGCAGACTCCCTGGTGACCAGTGTTCCCTATAAAGCGCACAACTGCGCAGAACCACCAGGGCATTTGNGCAGTGAAATCTCATTCTTGCGCACTTGCAACATTCCAAATTTGATATCGTATATACTGTACATCGCATAGCCCTATAGAAGCGNTTAACTGGTTGTGTGTATACGTCGTTGTGAAATTGCATGCGCACTGAAACAAATACTTGCTCAATGTAAAATCTTCTTACAATGACACTGCTGGTGACTAACTTCACGAACTTTTGTAAACACATTGATTAATGAAATAAACGTTAAATATGAGTCAACAACTCGCAATCAATTTGAGATATTGCTATTCATCTAGAAGAGCCACACAAAATATGTCGGCCACTGGCAGTTTCCCCACCATTAGCATAATAAACCTACGTGGCTTACCTCTATCGGCGGTCACTGTCTCACTACATTTCCTGCCAAGTTGCCTGTGTTCAATAGTTACATTCGGCAAAACGCGTACTACCGTGACTTGAAGTGCATCTTCGGATATTTGTTGTCATGTCATTGTTACGCAACAAAGGCCAATAGCAGAACAATTCGCTCCCGAGTTTCGCAACCTGCCTCTGCAGGCAAAGAAGCGGATTTAGTGAACTGCGAGCTCATAACTGCATGTTACCAAAGCAATGAACCTGACTCTTGTGCAGTGTGAGTGCCATATGGGTAAATATACTGTCATTGCGAGAATCAACCCAACTAATCAGAATAAAACTGCTGATTTCACGTTATCCAGAAATTTTTGCTTCTTAGTCCCAATTTCCAGCGGGGGAAAATGCCCGTTTCTCCCCCCCTGCGGACGCCCATGCAGGCGCGGGCTGCGAATACGATTTTATATGATTGTATGCCGGTTATTTCATTCTTGTACAGTGAAAGGATATGACACAGGTCTACAACAGTGGTGTAACTGACAGGGGTACAAGGGTGAGAACCTCCCCCTGACAAGATAAATGCAAAAACTGAGCCCCCATTTTGCTTGTATACACTGATATGAGCAAAACACTTTAACAGCACCCCAACCATAACCAGCCCCGTCGCCACGGGGAGTTTTGGTGGGTTTAGCTCCCCAAACAAAGCTCCAAGCCCCCCAAAATTGAAATATAAACGCTATACATCAGTCAAGTTCATCATTTTCAGAAAATCAAGCCCTCTGTACAAACGTAAATCCCCTATTTAAAGACTTTCTGGTGATGGTTCTGACTATAACATCATTCACCCATCATTAGGCTATACAGGAATCCAGTAGTGGGAGAGAAATGTAGGCATTCTAACATCAAACTTTGAGGTAAACAGCTAACAAAAAAAAGTACTGTGAAAGACAGATCAGATATTGGCGCACATACCGTATATTGACTTGGTTGTTAGCCGCCCTTGATTGCAGGGGCGAAACGAGGGGGAAAGAGGGGCACAATTCTGCGGGTGCCAAATCATTATGGGGGCGTCGAATTACTGTGAGGGTTGCCGACTGACTGCAGGGGGCACCTAAAGGTCGCAACAATGTCGCAAATACTTTTTTCAATACTGTAGATTTGCTTGCGAAAGATCTCAGGTTGGAACATGAGGGTGCCATGTTTTAAAAGCGCAGATTTTATCCGGTATTGGCGAAGATCCGGATTAAAAAATCCGGATAAACCGAAGAGTTATATAAAGAAAAACGTTAGAAATCATTCGTACCACAGGTTTTATCCGGATTTGGCGAAGATCCGGATTAACCGAGGTTTACTTTATTTGCGTGCTCAAGCAGCAAAGCTAGTTCTGCTGTTGTTGCTGTTTAGTATCAACGATTCCCTAATGTCTTGTGCGGTCTGGAGGTAGCTGCAGCCGAACTACGACCTTTGTTTCGTCATAGAGGATAACGTATGGTGGAGAGGCCCTTAACCAGGGGGGCGCAGGGAGGGCGAAGTCCACCCAAGAAAATTTTTTACCCCCCTGAGAAAATATGTTGGACATAGTTTGAAACTATTGGACATAATTTAAAAAATTTGGGCCCCTCTTGAAAAACTCTTCGCCCCTCCTGGTGTCCTAACCTGGTTACGGGCCTGATGGTGGAAATGCACTTTTCTTCCGATGGCTACTATTCTTGCGTTACATCATAAACATATGAAGCTAGTCAAGCCATTTACACCACATGTTATTGCGCGGTCAGTCAGAAAAGGTTTTTGATCAGTCGATTGTAGAACGAAAGAGCAGAAAATGAGGTTGAAGTGTTTAGCTAGCGCGATGCAGAAACCTGTAATGCCATCAGCAGCTTAAAATGACAAGGTTTCTAAGCAGAGAAAGCGCAAGAATCTGGTAGTGTTACCTAAAACGCCGCGACTGAAACGTTTTTTTCCAGGAAGCTTTTCAGCAGCAACGTTAAAACAGTGGCGTTAACCAGAGCACCTGAAAATGTAGGTGAAACTCACGACATAAGTTTCGAAGCACCTTTCACACTCAGACTAGCTGGCCATAATGACATGTTATTTTTCCGGTGTTTTTGTTTGTGATCTTTGGTTTATGTTTATTGTTCGGGTGAATGTTGTTTCTTGTCGAGTCACTTTCTAGCCTTTGGAAATATTTTTCCTTAGTAAGAATACATTGTAGTGTTTATATCATAAACTCTCTTCTCGCAGCTAACTGTATGTGCAGTTCAGTATCGTATTCAGTCGATTGTAAACCGCGGCTTATAAAGTTTTGTCATCATTTCATGCGGTATACAATCAAGGGCGGCTTACATTTTTTATTCTTTACTTTATCGTAAGGTATAGATGACGCTCAGTCTTTCCTTGGCTACGTTTTGTCGACCAAACTCTTATTTCACATTCGATTTTCTTCAGCATCATGTGCACATCCGTCACAGGAGGAATTATGACAAAAAGAAGGCAGTTGTAGTGGTGTAAGCACTAAACATCATCAATACCGGGGTTGTCATTTAACGGGTAACACACGAGTATGCGAACATCGCTAATGCATCTCAGAGGCTTAGGTAACCTATTTTCAAGTGCGGATTACAATCAAGGGCAGCTTGCCTTAATTTTTAACACCATTTCGTGCGGCTTACAATCAAAGGTGGCTAACAATCGAGCGCATTCGGCAGGCACATAATCGACTGCCAGAAAAAGCAAACGAGAATGTTGCGAATCAGCAAAAACACATTTTACAAACGATAACGTCATGAAATTCGTCATAGGGGCCCTCCAGTGAAAATTGCCCCAGGCCCCCTACACTTTAATCCGGCTCTGACTGGAAAGCCTGGGCAGCAAGTGTGCAATGGTTCACATTTTGGCTGCATAAAGATCACACGTTGCGCTCATTCTGTTTCTGCTTGTTCGCGCCACTTATGTATGGGTGTTGTTCTTCACGCACATCTCGTTCATGGTGAATCGCACAGATTCAACACAACGCTAACTGAGAGGTTGCAACACTTGCAGAAAGTTTGGGATAGACTTGTTGAAATGACTGAGAGTGAAAGAGACAAGCAAAATGCAAACTGAAAAAAACTAAATATAAATAACCTGCAATCAAATATGCTGAAATGACACTGGGCACTGATGAGTTCGCGTTGCCATCTCAACATGAAACATTTTCAGACTCCGGAATACAGTCAAAAAGTGACTTTGATGATTGGAAAAACGAGTCTAGAACAAGACTCTGAAGTTCAATGTCTCTCACTGTGGACAGTTGTGATTTGAATGAACACTGAGAAACCAAAGTTTTACAGAGAAATGGACTTTTACTCAAGTACATAAAGCTGGAACAAAATGAAAACTAAGACACTCAGCTCAACCGGAGTGGATATTTGTGAACTGTTTACATTCGAATGTAGTGTACATATATTTTGCAACTGAATTTTGAACCGTATTAAGGATGAGAGTGACCCACAATATTGTAAAAACAATTCGCATGATGATTCATAAGCAATAACCACGAGTTAAACAGATAAAACTGATACGCATTGACGCATGACTCCGATTTCGGACTTGATCCGGTTCCACCTCTGGTGATCACGTGGTGAGCGCGTTACCACCACGACCACTAGTGTCACCTAGTGAACGATCGGGGCATTAAATTTAGCCGGAGTCGGGGATTGAACTTTGCCCCGGCCGGGGCCGGGGGCCGGGGCCGGGCATTCATACATATTTATAGATTTAGTTATTTGAAAGAACGCAAGAGTAATGTATACTCTATATACATCGCCATGGTAGACGTGATCTTGAAAATGTGTTCTTAAAATTTCTTGCAATGCAAAGCAAAG
>JGI24021J15306_10001108_pt1 | contig 24918 bp, 14 predicted proteins | sample Ectturendosymbi1_FD_15306 | JGI IMG/M metagenome (IMG submission 15306) | reverse complement strand
ACTGGATTACTTCAGACAAACCAGAAATGCAAAGTTGTTTGCAGTTTTTAACTTTGAACCGATGAAAACCATCCAGACGTGACTTTCGTTGATGCTAAGCATACTGTGTACATCAACTGCAAAAAACGCTGTATAATAAATGTTGATATGTCTTTCCACTTTTACAATTCAAATCTGTTTATATTGTTTTAACCTATGCGAGTGCGCTGTTTGTGATATACTACTTACCTGTCTATCTACAAATGGTTTAGGGCTTTAGGCCATCAACTTTTTCAAGTAACCAATGCCAACCTACGCATCTATAAAAATCATTTCCAGAACGACTAGTTACGTTATAGTACAATTAACAGTGAAGCTATACAGTTAACAGTGAGGCTGTACTACCAAATCTCAACTTTTATTCGAGAGACCAGTGGCTTGACTTTAAGCTAGCAAAAATATTTGTTTTGCGACATCGCCTCTCCAAGCACAAAACGACAAAATATGCTAGAGGTTTTTGGGGGGAATGACTCCTTTGGCCCCGTTGGCTACGCCTACACGAGGGACTGTGGTTTGCTTTGGTTGCAGATCAACACTGCAGTTAAAAGACTGAACAACACCGCCTTGTGCATTGGGCAGTACAGCGTTCCGTCTGTACTAGAGCAATCGCTTGGCAAATAGTCACAACTTGTTGTTTATTGAGTCCTTTCATGGAGAGGGAATGAATTGGAGAGGGAATGACTACCTCAGACATGCACAATTTTTCTCAGTGGTTTACTTAAAAACATTGTGGAAAAGTCGCAGTCAACGAATCATGAAAAGTCCTCGCAAGCTTTCAATTCCGTCGCGTGTCCTTCTGTTACACAATTTTCACTCGTTGCTTGTTAAAATTAACAATTTTTTTCTCTACTTCCGTGTGTTTTGCCAATAGCTTTTTTGTCTCTTGTTACCAGGGATGAAGTGCTAAAAAAAGGTGTGGGAACGCATCCAAAAATAGCCATTTTGTAACAGCTTCCAACTCATTTTAAGCAAAAAAGGAAAAACGTGTGGGAACGTCGTTCCCAGGCGTTCCCGCCCACTACACTCCCGCTTGTTACACGAAAACGTTTTATGAATACCCTCGTAATATATTGTTTTGTTCAGTTTCAATTTCTTATTTCATTTTCTTGACTTACCTGTTGCAAACGTCCGACAGTAAGCGGTAGACTGCTTGTTGAGCTTCCAGCTTTGATTTCCCCTGCTCAGGGAAATGTGTCAACTTTTCCGAAGACGCTTTTCTTCAGGACTTTTGTTTTTTTGGTGATTTTCCTTTGTTTNCTATTCGTGGGGATCGGCTTCCAAACTCGACTGTCATCTGGAAAGCAAACTCTTTGGGATCATCATCCCAGTTAATCGACCTCTCGATTTATATCCACAAAACAACAACCCCGGTATACGAATACCTGTGCCCAAGACAAGCTTCTTCAAAAAAATATTATTCAAACAGAGAAACAACAAGATGAGCTCTGGCCGTGCGACAAGCTTCTGAGGAATCTGCCTGCATTGGTTCTGCTTTCATCCTTTCGCGATGATTCAAACTTGTACGTATCATTCAGTAATATTTGTAAGTGACAGCTGTGTCGTGTGCAAGTGAATCCATCACAGTTATTTGCACAGGGAAACTAGTTTCGTGTATTTAGTTTCATCTTCAGTCCTGCGGAGCGAGTGTGAAAAAAATCTTACTAGCGAAATGTTGACACTGAAACAAGAGTAGAAAGTGTACGAACAGGCAAAATGTCTTCTGACTCCAAGGAGAATAGGTCTGCTGGCCAATTGTCCACTAAAACAATTTCCACCGCGTCCTGACAGAAAATACAAGAACAAATATTACGTTGAATAGTTAATAGCTGATTGTGGACGAGTGTCCGGAGGAAATTGCTGTAGGAACGACTTTTTTTAGGAGCAAGTATGATTTAAGTGTCAACGCTCTTGCTGCAGTGGCAATGTCTACCCGGGAGTCTTAAACATATCTACTGCACGCGATCATTGGTTCCCAGAACGGGTGCGGAAAAGCAGAACCAATTGACGGCAATATGATTTGAATCCTGTGTGCTTGTTGCCTGGTGACACCATGACACATTTAGCATTCGTGTAAAGTTTTCGTTTCTTGAAGGGTTTTTAAATCAGTTCTCGTCTCTTACAGGTTTGGCATGTTTCCTTTTGAAATTAAAAATGCATACATTGGATGACTACGTACTAATCGTAGCAGCAGTTTCCACCGGAAAGCAACCCAAGCGAGCAATTTGACACCACTCATCCTCTTAGCAATAGCAAGGATGGATGAGATCATTTCCACCTACCAGACAAATTGATGCAACAAAATGATTCGCTTAAACCGTAAGGCAGGTATGAGCAGAACTTATTGCAAATTTAAGCGTTTATGCAAACGTAATATTTGCCAAGGATATGTTCGGATAATTTTGACCAGTATAAGTTGTTAATTCAATTTTTAATTAATGTTAAACAACTGAAAATGTACCCAATGGCTGTGGGCTTAACTTTCGCTACAAAGGTTGATACCGATCCTCAAGTATTCTACTAAAGTAATTTATTTTCATTCTGTTAATGCCACATGCGTGACACTCAAAGTAACTTTTAGCATGCTTTGCCTCATAGGAATTTTGCTAGCTCCTTTCAATGTACTGAACAAACAACGTATGTCTACCACACGTAACGTCGACACAGTTGCTTGAAGTTTCCACCATTTGTGTCCCATGAAATTCCATTAGCTCACCTTCAGCTGCTCGCGTGAGCAATGAATATTCTTTACAAATTTGCAAGGACACTGGTTGATTTAACGAAGACAACATTTCGGTGCGTTTTTACAAACGCAGTATTGCAAAGCCGGTGCTAAAGGGATGTTGGGAAAACTAAAAACTTCAAATGGAACTTCAAGACCCTTGTTTGCAAGCCATTACGTTGCTGCTATAAAGTTAACAAGCATTGTTAATTCTGATATGACTCTCAACCTTCTCTGCTCAGCTCGAGAGCACCACTAAGAGACCTTAGCTTTTACGTGTATAAGCCAATTTAGGCAAACAGGCTGCTTGCGCCAAGCTTCATCTGATCAACTACTTAGCTTTTGAGAAGTTAGATCGTGTTTGCAGCAAGGCCACCACGGGACTACCTTTACTTCTTGGTAGAGCACAAACGCTTTGCCCAGTCATCAGACACTGCCGATTGGAAGACACGTCGGTTATAGTTATGCATTACAGTAGTGCAGTTGCTGTGGTTAGTACAAGTTAAAGTAGAACGTACTATGAGCCAATGGCAGGCAACAGGCAAAATCAAATGCGAACGAAACGTCATTTACGTTATGATAACAATGACGAGGTTTTTTACTTGAAATCTACAGCAGCCAACTTTTCTGAAGCTAAATATAAGAAACAAAACGTTTGAAGAGCTTATTCAAAACTTCTCATTGAAAGCTTAACAATTATCTTTGTTGTGGTGGGAGTTTTTCCCACTACAATGTCGGTTGTGGGGAAGAGTTGCACCATACAACAACGTTAATAAACAGTCATCCACCCTCAACTGCTACCGCCAATTCTGCCATGCTTGAACGTATTTTCGTTGCAAACGTTTTTTAAAAATATATTGCTGTTTTTGATCGTGCTCCAGTCACCTTCCCATCAGCAATTGCCGCAGTCCCGTCGCCACGGGGTTTGGTGGGCTTAGCCCCCCAAACAAAACTCCATGCCCTCCCAAATTGAAGTATGAAATACTTCAAATCAATGGATTTTTGTCAATTTTTAGAATGTCAAGCCTCCCGTTGAAGAGTTTCTGGCGACGGTTCTGAATTGACAGAAACTTGTTTCAATATTTTGCGTCAAACGCAGAAGGATGACAAGTAAATCATAGTAAGCATGAAAAACCCATATTTGAGAAATGATGTTCGAAACAACTTGTGCACTGTAGTTTACCCATGTTAAGAAATCTCTGGTGCGTTGAGAAAGCAATGTCGGTTTTGCACACCGCACACATGTACGTCACGATGAAACCAAGAGTTTTTCATTGACTTGCTTGGAAACCATTGCCCACACGTTGAATCCCATTGAACGTTTTTCGAACCTTCTGACACAGATCATGCACTGCTGTAATCAAAATATCTTCAGGCTAATACAAACACCCACGATAGCAAATCAGTGCTGGTCCAGATGATTCTAATTCTAATTGTTCTCTCGCGTCACACATGCTGGTGTGCAATCGCTGTGCAGTGATCACTTCCTTTGTTGCTAGCTGATCGTCTTTTGCACAGCAGGAGATGAACTGCTTCCCTTATGTATGCATTCTATTGTGTATATCCTGATTTGTTAATTTAAGGCCGGGGAAGCCTCACTCGCTTTACACTCGGAGTGTTTTTTTGTTAAAGCATGTAGCAGGTTCATTGGTTTCAATGTTCATCTAAAGATTTTACTTTTTTATGGTTGATGTTTGTGAATGTCTCGGTTATTGTATATTTTATTGCACATGCAAGCAAGCAGGCAAAAAATGATATGAAGAGCAACGGTGTTACCTCTAAGAAAAATGTACACTAAGCAAATGTTTGTTTTGTTGCGCACGAAGCGCATACAACTACGCAACCATGCAGACACACAAACAGTGAAGCATTCCCAACGTTAAAAGGGCTATGCGATATATATATGCAGTATTAAATTTAGAATGTTGGAAGTGCGCGAAAATGAGATTGCACTGCGCAAATTGTCTGGTGGTACTGCGCAGTTGCGCAGTTGCGCACCTTAGAAGGAACACTGAAGAGCAACTTAATGGAGTGACGCATTTTCTGAAACAAAAGACCAAGATAATATAAACAAAAACAATTTTGCAAGAACTCACTTTATGACGCCCAAGCACTTCTGAAAATCGTTGCCGTTCGCAAACGCCGACAACGTTACTGCGGACCTCATCAAACCATAAGAAACCCGTGTAAGATCAACAATTGCGAAATGGTCGGGCGATCGTCGCGTAAACACGCCGTTCAAGACTGGGAAATAATTCGACGACCTCGCCAAGAACTTGTTTCAACCGCGCGCCTCACGGAGAGCGCACTTGAAGTGCTCCAAAACAAAATCCACTGGAACAGCTGCTCCTCCCCAGCAACAAGCTGCGCTGCTGGTGCATCGTTCGTGTTGTGTTATCAGGACGAAATGTGGCGAGGAAAGTGTTGAAAACTTCGGCTTGGGTGTGGAGTAAAGACGAAACGTTGACCGAGGAGACACTGAACGCTGAAGTCCTTGACACACGGTACTTGCACAACCTCTTAAGATTCATCAGCCTCAAGCAAACACGGCGTAAAGGCTCAAAAACCAGCGAATTCACAGCTTGTTCAACAAATTGGCAGTTCAAAGTTAAGAGCTGAGAAGTCGTTTGCTCTGAATAGCAAGCCATCCGTCACGAAAAGCGGTAATTTGACCCTGAATAGAACAGAAACAACGTCGTGTAGCCGCGACAATTGGACAACGATCCAACGCGGAATGCATTACGACATTGACTGTGATTACCCCCGGAATAGCCTTGTGTGTAGTAATGGCCGTCGAAGCCTTCTGAATGGCACGAAAGTTCTTTTTCTCTGTCGGTATTGATCCTTGTAATGCTTTTCAGACAGAACAACCTCGTTTTTTTGCACGCTTTGTCGAACTGAAAAGCTCACGCGATTGGTGTTGCTGATGTTTGGTTGATCTTACACTCTGTTGGTAGTTAAGTGTTTTTCACACTTTGCCACTGTGTCAAAAAGAATAGGTACGCAACAAAGTATACATTTGCCTTGATCAGGACGTTATAAATTTACGCACGACCTTTCCGATTCGGTTGCTGCAATTTCAGGGAAACTTCAGCGCAGACCGAACCTTTTCGGATGTCCTTTAAGCCTACAACACATTCCGGCATTGATGACTGAAACAAAGAATTCAAAATTTGGCGGAGAGCCTGTCATTTCAACGATTGACATCCGAATTGAAAATGGATTTTGAAATGGATTTTGATGTATTAGTCAACAAGAGCACCCAAGGTGTGAAGTTAGAGATGGGTTTGATGAGGTCATGCATAATATTTTCAGTAAAACTTCACCTTGCAATTTAAACAAAATATCACTTTGTAAGTAGCTAAAACATGGCTATTAATAACCTTGTGAAAGTGTGAATTTACTATTACTATTCTCACAAACAAGTTAAAATAATTTTCCTACAGTCCATGGTACCTTTAAGAGCTTCTTCCTTGATGCCATCAATTTGTTCTTGCAAAGCTACAGTAGAAATGCTACTTTGACTTAATCGTTACAATTTTTTTAAAAGTTTAATTGCAAAAGTGGTTGCAGCGCACTTTCCTCAAGCAACTTTTGCACAAGCATGCATAGTAAACACAGACCACTGAAGCGACGGTTAATTTGTAATTAAGTGAGAAAAACGGCGTTTGACTATATCCAAAATGGAAATGGAATCAGGTGTTATGGTAGTTTATCAGCACGAAGTTGACGGGTTAGTTTTATCAAGGTTGGTAAAAATACGTTTGAATTGTATGGGGCTTCCTTAAACCGACAAAAAAGTGATGAGAACTTCTGAATTAAACTATTTTCGCCAAGAGCAAAGCAGCAGATGTTTCTATGTTTGTAAGGTTCACTTATTAACATTTCATAATTTAGTCTTATGCAATAACTGTAACCGAAGTCCTAGCCGTCAAAACAATGAAGACTGGGAAGGATTGCGATGACATCTGACCAGAAATGCTCAAAGCCTTGAATCGACAAGGAGATCTTTGGCTGACTCGTGTGTATCAAGCGACCTGGTGTCCTGGACGAGCACCGAAAGATTGGCAAACTGGGTTGATCATCCCAATACATAAGAAGGGGACAAGAGAGAATGCATTAACTACCGGGGCATATCCCTCCTTAGCCTCCCTGGAAAAGTGCATGCCGAGTGCCTTGGAAAAAGATGCCGCGAAATAATTGAACCAAAGCTGGATGATACCTAGTGCGTTTTTCGTCCGTGCCGTAGCACTACAGACCAAATTATAAATATCCAGAAAATTTTCGATAAATCTTGGCAGTATGCCAACGACGTCTACACATGTTTTATCGACCTCGAGAAAGCATACGACCGGGTCCAATCTTTGGGGAGAGTTGCTGGAGTACGGCCGCCTGTAACTGGTCGTCAAGTCACAGAATACCTGCTCAGACGTTTGTGTCGTGTCGGCGGAGTTAAATCAAAACCATTCACAGTGGGTGTTGGACACCGACAAGGGTGTGTGCTATCGCCACTCCTCACAATAATCTGTATGAATTGGACAGACAGTCACAGCCGAGTCGACGAGTGTGTCAACGTTGGAAGCTGCAGGATCAACTGTTTGCTATTTGCGGACGATTTGATACTGCTTGCATCTTCTGAACGAGGCCTTCAGCATCCACTTGATCGGTTTTCTGCTGCGTGCGGCCAAGCTGGAATGAAAATTGACACTAAAAAGACCGAAGTATTATATCTCTCCAGAAACCCAGTGGCAATAAACTGCAGCAGATGGAGAAAATCAAGCACCTTGATGTAGTATTCACGAGTGACGGAAGGCGTAACAAGGAGATTGACACACGGATTGGTAAATTAAAAGCAGTACCACGTAAGCTTTATCTCTCTGTGGTGACAAAACGGGAGCTTTCAAACACCGTAACGCTGTTAGTTTTTAAATCGGTCTTTGTTCCCATTATCATCTATGGTCTTGAACGTTGTATTTTATTCGCGTTAAGCCGCCAGTATAAACATTATAAATACACACGAACATCACCACAAAATTAACATGGAGCTGGAACCCAGAAAAACCCAAAGATCATCTTGTCAAGGTGTCCCTAAAATAATGTAAAGTACTTTGGTGGCCATTACGACTATATAACCATTGGCATGTGTCTGTTATTTATGATCAAACATTCAAAACAAAAGTAAGAAAAAAAGAGTAAGCGATATACCAAACAACAGTAAATTGCAACAACAAAGTCGATCTCATATACAACTACTCGAAGACATATATACAGACCAGAGACATTGTAGTATAGGCAATATTTAGGCATCGATTGTGAGTAAAACAAATATCAGCAAGAAAACAAGAAAGAAAAATAATGATTAAGTACTTCATTTGAAATAAGCAAGTATCATGTAACAGATGAGGATAGATTGTCATAGCCAACTACGAAAAATTATGGAATGAGGCTATTACGAAAAGTCAAGCTTGTTACGTACTATATAGCGCGATAAGAAACATTTTATAACTTTTAGATAATCTGCCAGTAGAGAAACATTTAAACTCTTGCGGTGTGCTGGACCATGCCACTGCTCCTTGGTATGCTAGATTTCTTTTACCAAGAGAAGAGCCAAGTCTAGGGATAAAGCAATTTGGGCTTGCAGCTGGTCTAGTGAAATGAGGGTGAGTTTCAGTAATTTTTTGAAAGAAGCTATTATATGATTGTGGCAGTGTATTGTTATGAAATTTATGCATTAATTTAGATAGCTCTAATTGATATATATTTATTTATTTTTTATTCAAGTGAGTTACATGACATTTAAAATTACTAAATGTGAGAGCGCGCAATACGGTAATTAAGAGGTTGAAGCGCAATCGCAAGCTGCCCCACGGGATAAAATGCAATACTGGAGATGACCATACACCAAACAGCAATATATCATTCCTAAAGCATTAATTGGTTTTTAATTTTGAATTATATATATCGTAATTAAGGCTAATGATATCTTAGATTATAAGTATTTGACATGGGTGGTCCGATTCAGAGATTCATCTAACAAAACACCTAAATATTTTACAAACGTTTTTCGATGTAACACAACATTTTTAATGTGAAGTTTGAAATTCTTTTTTTCTTCTTCAACTTTAGTAAATGATTTTCCTGTCAGAAAATACATGGATTTGGCATAATTTATAGATAATTTATGGAGACGCATCCATTCATCTACTTTTATTAACTCAGTATAAGCATAGGCAATGACTGAAATAGCACTATCCCATGCGCAAGCGTCATAGATGTGATTTTGCAAAGAGTTGGTAGTGTGACACTTCGCGACAAAGTGAGCGGCTGTGAAATTTGTAAAACCCTGAATGTCGAGTCACGTTTCCACCGATCCGACAGATCCCAGCTACTTTGGTTCGGCCATGTGTTCAAAATGTCCCAGTAAAGATTGGCGTGGCAAGTCCTGCTGGCTAACCCCTACGGGTAAACGGCCAGAGGTCGTCCAAACACCAGGTGGCGTGGCTACACATCCGACCTTGCTTGGTCCCGTCTTGGTGTGGAGCCAGCAGAACTATCAAAGATTGCTGTTAACCGTGAGGTACAGGGCGGTGAAAAAAGATGTATCCATTTTTGTTATCGCTATCATTTACCATTAAGTTAACCCAGGCTTCTGTTTTCGAGGCAAATCATAGTTAGAGTTTCAACGTTTTACATTCCAGCCTCTGTGGATCAAGCAGCAAGATATTCCGTGGAGGAGAGGATCAACATTGTAGAGGCCTATTTTGCAACGAAATCGGTTGTCCAATCTAAACGACAATTTCGGAGGGACTTTCCGGGCAGAAACGCTCCAACCAGACTCATATAACAAAGCGCCTATTGGATTTCAGGGAATTCAGGGAGACGGGAAGTTTACAGGATAACATTAAAGGTCGCAGTTGCCAGCCACGGTCTGTCAGGATAGAAAATCACATTGTGAATGTGAGACAGTATTTAAGTAAATCCACAAGACGTTTGTCGTAAGAAGCAGATCTTTCAAGGAGTTCAGTTATGCGCATAATGCACCAGGATATTCACCTGTTTCCGTATAAGACACAGATTATGCAACGTTGACTGATGCAAATAAGGCTTTGAGACGTGTCTTTGTGCAAGCCATCAGTCAGCGAATCGAAAACCACCCTGATTTCTTAGACTTATCTCTTTTCAGTAACGAGGCAAATTTCCTGTTTTTGAGATCGAGCTCAGACTCATGAGCATCACCATCGTCGACTAAGTGACTGTTTAGTGAGCAGTGGTTCATAATAGCATTATCAGGCCATAGGCCTACAGGTTCGAGGATGCTGATGGACATCAGATTACCGTTAACACAGATCGATACATTGGATTATTGAGAAAAACATTCATTGCGGCACTGAAGTGGAAGTGAAGAGTAGACATGGATTCTGTGATTTATCACTAGGATGGAACAACCCAGCATTGCTCCAACGTGTCACCCGAATGCGGTGCTTCCCTGGAAACAGGCTCATCTCCCGTCGTGCTGGCCACCCTTGACCTGCGCATTTTTCCAAACCTATCCGTTTCGGATTATTTTTTCTTGAGATACCTAAAAGACCCTGACAATCCCCAAACTATTGGTGCGCTCAAGAATAGCATTCGAATTGAGATCAGGAAAACTCTTCATGACATGTTGCCAGGCAGGGTAGCAAAAGTGATTCTGCGCCAAGGAGGTTAGATCGAGCACATTAGAAACTATTGAGCTGTGCAAGCTCGCAAAATGGTGGCATACCGAGAAAAAACTAACAATAAACAAAACTTACATGTCTGTGAGAGAGGCATATGAAAATAAATTGTAAACTATTATTTTCAATACAAAATGATATTTAACAAAAATCGACACATCGTTTTGGACAATTGTATTTCGAGCCCTCTAAGACTGGTGGCCCGCAACCTTCCCCGTGAGGTAAAACGGGTATGAAAATGAATGAATAAATTATTTAGTCTTGAGCGCTGCGTAACTTAGATTGGCTTTGTGGTCTATAGCAGCGTGGTCCAACTGCTTTTGACCTACGAGCCATTTTACAAAAACGTGACAACTCGAGCGCCACTTCCAATAAAATGATATATAAAACAACAGATTCACAACATTTAAAACTAAAAAAGGGAAGATATTTGAGTGTTTCATTGAAATCATTACACAATAGCAAAGAGCAATTTATTACAAATGTCTATCAGTGGGATGCCAGTGGTCGAGGCTTCTCTGACCCTATCGTTCCTTTATCAATACTAGTGTTAGTGGTGTAAGTCGGAGACTATCATACGGTGTTTGGTCTGCCATTCGAATTCTGTTTTTAAATTTGACTTGCTTCATCGCAGGTAGGAAATGTACTCTCACACACGTATGTGTTTCCAAACATCGAGTGCATTATTAATGCGAAATCTTTCAGTTTGAGAAATCTTTCTTTGCTTACTAATTTTCAGAAGCTCCCTGCAGTCTATAACACCCTTAACATTGTACATTTTTATTAAAAAATATTATGCTTGTTCTAATTAAAATTACCTATTGTAGGGATGGGCGAGTAATTTGGCTCGAGGGCCACTTTGCAGAGATGAGCGGACTGTGATATTTTACGACCCAGATCCAGTCCTGATTTTTTAAGCTTTAGTCCAAGTCCAACCACAATTTTTTTCAAATGCAAAGTCCAAATCCAAATGAAGTCCAAAATATTTGAAAAATGCAGCCTTTTCACAAGAGAAATGTTGCATTTCTTTTCCATTAACTCAGTCCAAATCCAGTCCGGATCCAAAATGTTGAAGTGATTTACAGTCCGGATCCAATCCAAATTCAACAAAATTTGTCATAGTCCGGATCCAGTCCAATCCAAGTCCAGTCCAATGCTCATCTCTGCCACTTAGAGAGGGTCACGCTTAGCGGATAGAAATACAGATTTATTTGGTGATACTGACTCCGTTGCCTCAGACGTACTCTTCAAGACAACGAACGCCATGGCACCGAAATAACACAGGTTATCCAGGCAAGTGCCTCATTGGAGGTTTAGCGGAGGGACGTACCTTCAAATTTGATCGTAAAATAAATAAATAAAACAAAACGGTGCACAGAAAAGTTATTGTTCTTGTACAAATGCACTTCATCCAGTGCAAGCAATTCAGTGAGACAAATGAAACCTCACACGCTTTCAAACAAATTTCAGACTTGAAGATTTTTCCTGAATGCTTCCGCGGGCCACTGAAAATGTTGTGGCGGGCCACATGCCGTCCGCGGGCCTGTAGTTGAACTACACTGGTCTATAGAATATGTTTTTGTACAGATAATTTCTGCCTTGAGTTGTGTTTGATTACTTTTGATTTTAGCAACAAAACCACTTTTGACATTTGTTACGACCTTACGTTTGAATCTAGAATTTCGCATAAATGTTCAAGAAACTATTCTCCACGTGGGAGATGACCAAGGGATCAATCAGAAAATGTTTTAATAAAAATCGATTCCACGCATGAATGCTTTGAATAGAATGTAATACATAATAAGATTCCACAACAATGCATGAAAATCATCATGGTGCCTATTTGCAAAATAAGGTGATAGATATGATGCTGGCAATTATAGACCTGTTCTCTCGCAGCCAAATATCTTCCAACCACTTAAGCATTAGATTTTACCCTGTATTTCACCATTTGTTACCGCCACTGACAGCCAGTTTCGAATTAAACCCCTACAAAGCACTGACATGTGCGTACTTTTACTCAAACAGATTACATCATATCAAGTAAGCAAAGACACCTCAGTGTTTTCAGCGTTATTATATCCATCTACGGCGTGCGACCGTGAATAGTAAGACTGCTGGTGAATCGGTAAACGAATCACACCATACAAGTGAAGTGGGGCACATCTTTTCAAACCCTTCTCCGTAACCAACGGGCAAGGAGGAGGTCCGAGCCCGTATCTNTTCTTTGTTCACGTCGATTAACTCTCAGTCCAACTGAGGACAGCTAGACCATAAAATGCACTGTGGATAATACGCTTCTGAATCGTCTACCGTTTGTTGATGATACTGTGTATATGTGTTTGGTAGCCTCAGTGCTCTCAAACGTCTTTTCAATATTTGTTGTATTATACTCCTGAAGATGAAATTATTTTCAATTAAGGCAGCAGGTGTACTGTTTACCCCCAAAAACTTTAAATAGCCTGCAACATCAGTTGCTTCGCTAAATGGCGTAAGTGATAAATTTGCCGACCACGTCCACTATCTTGGTGTACTACTACACTTCATGTCTCACTGAAGGATGACAATGACACTCACAGGCAAATTAAATCATTCCATTGTGCAGCATACAAGCTCAAAGACACCTACCTTTGATCAGTGCTCTACTGCAGTTGATGTTTCGTGCGTATTGCATGCTAATTGTGGTGCAGATGCACACAGCTATAGTATTAAACGCTTCCGCCTTGCTTACAATAACAGTGCCTATCGAAGCGTTCGCCCATATCAATTTACTCATCTCGTCAGGACATTTGATGCCTTGATTAGAAACAGTGCGTATGCTTCGTGCAACGATGCGCATCTTTTTTACCGATTCACTTCAAATGTCCGATGTATTTTGCAAATCTCCATTTTTCTCGCACTATGTAACGCTTACGTATGACGATAACCAAATGCAGTACTTGCTGGTCCTATGCTTCAGTGTTCTTTTTTCTTCAGTATTGCCTACGTACAATAACGGACACCTACCCTAACTGAGGTGCGTTGTTTAAAAGCACTCATGTCCCCTTGTGTTCTTCTAATTAGTACGATATGGGCCTTGTTCACTTATTTTTTTATTAAAGCGTTTGGTTGAGACACATCGTCCATATAACAGCTGCAGTCAGAAGAACGCAAAGGTACAAAAATACTTAAGCACAACACAGGGTAGGTGTTGGTTGGTAGGCTACACCCAGTCAATACTGAAGAGGAACGAACACTGAAGCAAAGCACCAACAGTATCTATTACATTTGGGCATGGTCATGTACAAGCAGTGACGTAACTAGAAGTTTCAGCCAGGGTGGGAAGACTTAGTGGAAGTGGCCCACTAGCAGGGACGCCGGAAAGGTGTGTACGACGGGGACATTGCACCCCTGACCTTTCATAAGTGGGGCAATGGGGGCAGAGTGCCTTTATATAAAAGTATCATAGGTAATTTCATGGTTTATCAAGATCGAATTGAAACAAATTTATTGCAGCTATTCGTGCACCCAGAAACTTCAGAATGGTTTTCTATAATTTCTGGTATTATTTTTGAGGTCAATATCGTTGCCGATCAGAAGCAAGCATAATTGGTAGCGTTGCTTTTTTATAAGTTTGCATTGCCCTCCACTGCTTTTCAGACCCCCCTGCCCTGCCGCTGTTCCGGCGTCCCTGCCCGCTAGCCAACACTCAGAAAAAGAGTTGAGAAACGATTGTGGATCCGGATGTCGATGTCCAATACTAACGCCCGAGATCGCCGAAAAAAAAAACTTCCAATAATGCAAAAAAAACAACTACCTGCTGAAAACCAACCGAATACAAAATACCAAAGCATAAGCTAAGTGGGGCCCCAGTTTTTACATTTAGCTTGCCAGGGGGCCATGCGCACCCCTGTCCCGTCAGTTACGCCACTGTGCATAAGCGTTAGATGCTGAGAGAAAAATGGAGATTTGTAAAAAGCATCAGGCAGATGAAGTGAGCGGATAAAAATGCAAGATGAAGATGCGTATGTGTCTGAGTCAAATAGGCCAACAAAAATGTAAATCTTTATAGATAGATATCTTTTGAATCTTTCAAATCGTGGTTTTAACCACAGAACACAACACAGTAGCCTACTGCATGAGTGTCAATTGGCATTGCTACTGACAGTGCTTGACAAAAAATGTAAGTCTGTGGGCGGGCACTGCTGAACCACTCACTAAATTTGGCAAATTGCGAACAAGAATGCCGCTAAAGCAGTATTCACCGAGTTAGAAAGCGCAAGTGAAGTCACATGGTTCGCTAAACACGTATGAAGTGTTATTCTTTCAAGCAGAAAGATAAACAAATACGATAAAAATCACCGTTTCACTACTGCTTTGCATGATCAATATTAGGTCAACGGTGAGCCACAGTTTGTTTTTCCACCAATCCAATTTACTCACTATGCGATGAGAGCAGTGGAGTGGAACGACATGGGATAAAGAGACACTACGATTCGTGGTAACTGCTGGCCACAGACTGTAGCCCTAAGATGGTGTTTTGCTGCTTGCTTACATTGTTTATTTTTCTGATTTCACCAGGTTGATAACTTCACAGGAAAAACATATTCCCGTTCAGGTTGCTACAACTGACCTCTCATACCGTTATACAGCTATCAATTGCCTGACGTAAATTGCGTTCTGGTTATTATCGCATAAACGGTTTTGCTTGCCAGTGTATGTAGTGTAGCAGTCACGCTAGTGCGACCGCTACCGGGCCGCACACGCTTCAGTAGCCTAAGTTGTGATACTTCGAAGCTTGCCTATATCTATGAAGCCCGTGAAGTTCTTCTAACCAGACAAATAGTAAACTAGGAGTATAATGCTCAATAAACCTTGCCATACATGCCGTGATGCAGTGGTGTTTGAATTTATTTCCAGTTTAGTCAGTAATATCTGTCGTANTGTATCGCTGCTAGGCCATTCACTTTTCCTATACGTGTATGATTTATTAAAGTTTCGACATATTTCTTCAACACTACCGCCCACNGTGCAGCATCAANAATACCACCAATGACTATCTGATTCAATAACTGCAATTCTTCATTTTAGATCTACCTACATACCATCAGTCAACTCTGTGTGCACAAAAGAACACTACCGCGATTGTTTTCAAAGACATTCTTACTGTCAAAAGTTTGAAAGGCAGTTTCCTTTACAATGTAATGACTAAAACATGTATGAATACGGTCTGAGTTTTATAATGTTTAAAAGCCGGCCAAGATAAAAGTTGAAAAAAAGCTTTTGCTGCAAACAGTCGTTCTGTAAAGAATGATTTCAAAAATGTCTAAAAAGAATTCTGTGGAGAGATAGTTCTGTTGAGAATGAAGATTAAAAATTTCACCGAAGCTGTAGCTTAACATTGTCCACAAATGCCCAAAATTTTATCACGTTTTGTGTTTCACACAAAGTCTTTGCCTGATTTACAAACACTGTAAAATCTTAGAAATCTTTCTCAGTTTTTGTTATCTATGAAAAGTATATGAGACAGAGATTTTCTTAGATCTAGTGCTTTAAGTGAAACTCCAATATAAAATTTTAGTACCAACCTCAGAACTCAAATTATCTGTAATGTAAGCCACACATGTTATCCACATTCATTTAAATTAAGCAATTTATCGCTAGTACAGCAGTACGTTGCCTCTAATATGTTACAGTTGTTTGCTAGAGACAGTGCATCAACTAGTACAAACAGTTGCAGTTATGAAATAAAAAGCCGTTTAAAAATTAATATTTGTCGATGACATCCAATTGTTTGCACGACAGCACGCCTGCTTATGGCATGCTGAGCATTGTGGTCACAACCGTATATCACTTCTCTGCAGTTTACTTGTACTGTAGACTGAAAACATCAGCGATGGTCACGTTTCTCTCTTACTTTTTAATTCTTTGACAAAGTTGCATGGGCCACCTGCTGCATTGATACGATGCTGGGTGCTGCAACAAGGCAGGGCATTTTGAACCTTCAAAACTGTTTGTGTTTTTTTACGATCACGGTACTGGCGGTTTAAATTAGCTGATGGGGAAATTTAATATATTTAAACTTTGGCCATGGTCAAGCACAGGCAAACAAAATGTATTCAGGACGAAGTTAAGAAAGCAATTGCGTTCCAGCTTTTAAGCACAAATTACAAAAAGATAGAAAATTGTCTTTCAAATCCAAAACAGTTTGCACTTGACTGGAGTTCCTCACCAAAATTACAGCGGTTTAAATACAATGTTGGCTCGCAAACTTGTGATTTTTATCTTCTGTGTTTTTACTTTCCATGGTCAGGAAGAAATGGAGTAAACATAAAGACAATTTGTTGTGTATCTTTCACGAATTTTGGTTAGCACAATCAGTGCAACAGCATGGATTTTCTCCTGTGGAGGCCAGTTATTCTATGTCGCACAGAAGACAGATGTTTCAGCTCTGTGAATGACTTGTGTTGAATGATGTTATTTGTTCACCACATGCAATTTACACTACTTCATGCACTTCTGGTAGCAGAACGTTAAGATCACTCCGGAGATAACATTTGCAAAGCTTATACTGCATACAAGTGTTTTGGCGCAGGTTAAAAGTTGTTCAGTGGCTTGTTCCCGAAAAACAACTTTTGCGTTGAAGTACTTCTTCTTTGCAAAGATGCAACCAGCCGAACATTTCGAAGAATGAAAATGTTCGAAAAATGCTGAAACGCTACAAAGTATAAATTAATGAAGTTCGCTCAACTTTCAAACATTTTGCTAACTTTGCTGGAGAGCAAAAAATTCCCGGTTTGCTTCTCTGAAGTCATGTTTCCATGTCAANCCTTCGCAGGTCATTTCACAAGATTTAATAAATCCTTAATTACGTTTGTACGTTTCCGNGGAAACGTAAGAGGCGCAAGGGCGATGTTGCCAAAATCAGCATTCGCGTATGAAATTGCGCCGATAGAACGGCNCTTTTAGGTCCATAGCTGGTGAACATGAGACTGTTTCAATTTGTGCGGCTTTTCCTTTGATCTGTGTGGGAAGCCGTTGTGGTGAACATTGACATCCTATCTTCATGTGTACGTATTTCAAGCGAACTGCTGCTGCGCATGGCTAGCAAACGGTTATAACACTGCGACAGCTCCTTCTATCACTCCATCTGATCGATTAACCGTTCGTTTAAGTTTTCCCGTATAAATGTAACATGGACAGCAGCCAAGCTAGCAAAATATTTTAAACTTACCTGAGACGTTTGTGTCACGTTTTCTTTTCTCGCTGTTTTCCTTTCGGAACAGCTGATTTTGAACATTGAGGTTATTTTCTAATTCTTGACAGGTTACGTCGATAGCATTTACAGTGCAGCGAATCACTAAAAAGCAGAAGCTGTTTCGTTAAAAAGGTTTAGGTCAAGTCTGATGATGCATGCCAACATGCAAGAAAGCTCAAGTGAAATCATTGCAGAAAAGTCGTTGAGCTTCGACAAGTGCTGTACAGGACCATTCGGGAACAGCATTCCTCGAATTCTCCGCCACAGGCCCCGTGACTGATAGATTACGCCTAGCTTATTTTTTATATTCTCACTTTGCCACATTCCAGCAAATCTTTACAAGCTTTGTTTAAACTGGGTGGTCGCGTGAATGAAATGTAGCATACAGAGACCATGCGTAATCGTCGTGACTACAGCCTCTGGAACTTTTGTGTGCCGACAAGAGCAGATACAATCGTTTAGTTTACTGTAAGTTACAAGTTTTACAAGAGCTCTGGACAACATCGTGCCGTGACATTTATCAACAAAAAGCTCTTGCCAAGTGCGTCACCAAGCGGTGCTTGACAAACGCTGCGAGAGCTGCTTTTTTGCCGTGAGATCGACAGAAATCCACTTCATCGACTCGTTGCCGCATGACCCTGTTTGCAGAACTGGCGATAACATCGTTGAAACGTTCGTGACCAGAACGTGGGGTCGACCGAGAGTTGCGGTTGACCTTTTGACCAGCAAATCAACCGGAACTGTTGTTAGGAAACAGGCGTTGTTTGATTTTTAAGCTTGCATGCATCGGATTACTGCTTGCTGTCAAAATGAACGGAATAAATATTTCACTTCTTTGCTCCATTCCTGTTATTGTCAAGAAGATCTGCGAAAGATCATTGCTCAAAGGGCAAAGGTGAATAAAAAGAAAGTCATAATTTTTTCCTCATAACAAACAGTCTTGAACAAAAATCTACTGCTGAAACGCTCACCTCGTACAAAGTATTCATAAGTATGGTTGAATTGAGCTTCCCTCAACTCGATTTTTTATGCAAGGGACGTTTGTACACCATTTATATACTGGACCTGTCGACAAGGGCCACTGAGTGTTACGCAACCATGATTTATTCAAAGGAATAATGCACTCTTGAACGGTGGTTATACTAGTTAGAACCTGTCAACCAAAATACTCCTCAAAAAATCGAAAATCAGCAAACACGCCAAATTCCAACGTCGTTTTAGATTGAACTTCTAGGAAACAAACAACAATGAAGCAATCACACTACGACTCCCACTCTGATGTAACAGACCATGTACTGCGATTCAGGCTTTCAGATACTAATTCGTGCAATTTGAACTGCAAAATTGCCAGACATCAAAAGAACTGCCAGGCATGGCATAGGTTACGAGGTGCCGCAGTAAAGATTTTAAGCGTCAATTAAATGCGTTCACTGGGTACTTTGCGGTGTACTGTACCATAAGCGTATCCAGGGGGGCCAAAGGGGCCATCCCCCAAAAAATGTTTAGAAAATATAGTCATTTTTTGCTTTGAGAAGCGTTTTTCTAAACACAATAGTGTTATTCGCTTAAAATCAAGCATTTTGCCCCCCCAAAATTTTGGGCTGGCTACGCCACTGTACAGTTTCCACTGGCGTCAGAAAAGCTATAAAAGGTGGTGGGCATTATTAAAGTTCGAAATCGAGATTCAGACAATCTAGAGATTTACATGAAATTCGTTTTGGAAACCAGAGTGAAACAGACGATCGTAGTAAAATTTGAGAGTATTTCAACACACCGTTCACAAAAATGCATTCTCTGCTTTCTGTTAAAGGTCAACATTTAATTGCTATGGAATGAAACCAAGAAAAACAACTGCGTTAAGTTGATCGCTTATCAGCAAGGATACAAGCTTGACTATCTTTATACTTATTGCAAACGGGGAAACCTCTCCTGTCAATATTGCAAACCGATAAAGTTAATTAAAAAAATTGTTCCATTTAATCTGAAAGAACGAATTGATCCTGAGATATTTTCATATCAAAAAACAATTTCAAAGGATCAACCGCTCTTTCTTCATTTTGGCTTTTTCTCAGATAAAGGAAAAAGATATGCGAATCGCAGATCCGTGGTCTAAATTCTTGACTACCTGCAAAGGAAGCTGCAGCCCATACACTCAAAGCAAGCGCCGAAACGCCATTGTATGAAAGATGTGAAACTCCATCAACAACAGGTGCTGCGCGACTGCTACCAAGCGGAATCCAAGTGTCATCGGGCGTGTCAGGTTATACCGGTAAGCCTGTCCTCATCAATATTAACGTCTAGGCGATAATTTCAAAAGCGGCCACACCAAGAAACGCCGTGCTACGTGTCAACAAACAACCCGGCGTGAGTTCACGCGAACCGCTAGTGGCTTTTGCGCTCTGCGAACCGAGAACGCAAACAGTTCTTGTGTTTCGGATGAGTGCCTGCGGACAACTTGTCACACGTGAACACGGAAGAGCTAACCGAAAATGAGTGTACTGTGAGCTGGTGATTCGCGCTAGCAACCGGCAAGCTGGTACACGTCCAGTTATGTTAACGTACAGTATATCAGCCCGGCGGTCCCTACGAGCTACACAGGAAATGATTTAGCGCGACTTTCCAACACACACCAGATCGAAGGTCGGCTCATTGGACGTTTTTTCATGATCAGATTCCGTTTTGTCTGGTACTTGTTTCTGCAAACACTGAAACTCAGCTTGGGTATTTCGCACGAGCTATTAACTTGAGCGCTTCCTAGTTATTTCGTCGAAATGCAAGTGATGAAAACGGTTCCTGACAATTTTGCTACAAGCTCCACCATGTTGATGTCACAAGCATCAAACACTGCCTATTATTCGTCTAATGTTCTACAATAGCTTCTTACGTTCCAGCAAAAGTTTTCCCTGATTTACCGAAACTAACAATCTACTACCCTCAGAAAAGGCATAACTTGTTTTCAATGTTAGTAGCTGTTCTTGAAAACGAAGCTTGGAAAAGCAACAACTCTCTGGAATTTTTTCGCAAATCACAATTTGCTGTCACTCAACCATGAAGAGTTTGCAAAAACGATTGTTNATGAAATATTTTGACGGTGAATATCACCTGCCCAGTGGCGTAACTGACGGGGGGCAGGTGGGCGAACCGCCTCCNCTGACAAACTGAATGTAAAAACTGGCCCTCTTTAGCTGATATTTTGGCATTTAGTATTCTTTTGGTTTTCAGTAGGTTGTTGTTTTTTTGCGTCTTTTGAGGTGTTTCGTTTTTTTTAGCTGGTATAGACATCCATGATATTTGGATTCACTATTATTTCTTACCTTTTTTTTGAGTGTTGGCTTGTGGGCTTCTTCAGCTGAGTTTTGCAACCCCTGGCTCAAACCTCTCGTTACGCCACTGCACCTGCCATCTGCACGTGCTTTTCTTGGATCGCAATTTAAAGTTGAGGTGATAGGATCTGACGTGACGGAAAAACTTGTATAGTTGTAACTTGCTTTGAATCGTTCCCAGGAGATCACACAACGAGGCGGTAAATTCGCAGTTTGAGAATGTCACTGTTGAAGTGTTGAAGCCACTCTTGTTTTTGCTTGCGGCTGGTGCTGTGGTGGAAGCGTTGAAGGTCCAGCAGATGCATTTCACTCTGTACAACCTTACTTGATGTTCTTATAATGACCTCAGCCAGAGAAAATTGTTGCTGGTCGTAACGAAAAGATATCTGTTCGATAAAGTTTCTTGGAACCAAAATTAAAGGTTGGACTGATCAAGGATGTGCACTAAAGACAAGAATTTTGCGATGACATTCATTCCGAAAAAAACGTTTTTCCGTCATTGAAGAGAAGCGCTGTGTTTAGTCAACGCACCTTGCCATTCCTACCTTAGTATGGCACAATGGAACATACGATATAATAAGTTACACAGCTCTAATTGTTTACCAACTCGTAGACAAAGTGGATTTTTTCCAATACAAGCTTCATCATTTTTATAAAAGACCTTACGCGCCCAGTAACTTTAGACAGTTTTCTTTAATCGAGTGACATGAAGGAAAAACATGGAATTGCAATGAAACAAATCTATATCGTTTCAAAGTATGATCGTTTTTTTCATTGACTCAACTCAACTTGTTGCTGCTTGTTAGAACAAGTGTGGACTTCTTGCAATTATTGAAAACTTTAGCTTCATAACATTTATTCCGTGTACTTTATGAACACCAAACAAACACAGATCAGTCTGCGCCATATCCCATAAACCCAAACACTAAAAAAGGCCATAACTGTCAATGCTGTTTTTCAGTTTGTTCATATTTTTTATTTTACCCACCAACCCAGCGTGGTCGTTTGTTGGTCAGTTAAAATTGCATTTTTCAAACTCACGATGACAAGCGAGATGTTCCGGTAAATATGTTGTGTGCTTTGTTCAACTGACATTTGAAACATTTTGATGAAATGAAGGCGGGTGGGAATATTTGGGTCAAAGCTGGTCATGTGAATGTTGTTTGAACAGGCCCGTATCCAGCTTGGGACACCAGGGGGGCGAAGAGTTTTCTGAGAGGGGCCACAATTTTTTAAACTATGTCCAACAGCATTGAACTATGTCCAACAAATTTCTCCAGGGGGAAAATTTTTCCAGGGGGGGCGAAGCACCCCTGCACCACCTTTAGTTACGGGCCTGTGATTGCATGAAAGTAGCGTTTCATATAAGTGTAAAAGGCAAGCTTTTTAATGACTTGAAACGTAGACCGCATGCAGTTAGAAAAAGGGTTTGCAAAAGATTGTATGAATACGAATGTGTTAATGTATGAATGCGAATGTGTTTTCGAATCTGAGCCGAAAAGAAACAGAAGGGGGAAGCTGATTACGTCAAAATGTATTTCTCCTTGTCTCCTGTCAATCAGGAATCAATTAATGCGAGATGAAGCAGCGATGCAGTTTTCGGAATCGTGAAGTCAATGGTGAATATCAATGGTGTTTTTATTTGTCAAAATGAAAAGTGCTGAGAAAGCAAACCACGTTGAGCATGACCTGCATGTGCGGAAGCTCCATAAACACTTGGGTCGATGTGTCATATTTCTGCTAATTTGCTAATGCATCGTGAACGTCAGGATTAATTTTTTGAAACATGCGAATCCTTTTACCGATTTCCCATTCCCGTCCGAATACTCCTCTGGGCCTGATACAAACGGAAGTGTGCGCTTGGCACAGTTTCTAACAAAAAAATTGCATCGACGACAAGAAATGTTGGGTATGAGCAATTGAGCATTGAAGTCTGCGCCTTTTATAGGTCATTTTGGAGCGGTTTATGGTGTGAAGATTTCTGATCTCTCATCAAAACAAGCATCAGCAGGTAAATCTTATCGCTGCTGAAAAAAGGTTTACTTAAATGAAATCTATGATGTTATTGAAAAAGTATGAAACACCTTTGCTTGTTTCATTTTTCAGATGCAAGCATATGATTACCAATAAGCTTCTTGATCACCTTGATTACCAAGGTCACCTGAAATCGACGAATGAGATCACGATGTGCAGTATGCCCACACTGCTATAGTACCTTCCTGTGACGTGAGAAATTAGCAATTTGTGGTGGAAATCCGCTTCACTGCAGGTCAGTCAGTGGAATATTGTAAATACAAAGTTTTCGCCAAAGCGTCTCGAGAGAAATTTTTTAAAATATCAGAATTAGGTTGAGAATTCTTTTCGCCTCATTCGGATGAAAAGTTCAAGTAGGGCGTGGCAGGTTGAAAGCAAGAATAGCGAATATGTTTCGCTGTTTCCGCTTAACCGCACTGACAGCTAGTAAGTATCCTTGGGCATAGCTCAAGAGGATTCGTCACCTATATACACATATACGTCGATGCGTGGGCTGAGCTATTACATTTACACTGCGCTTTTTCGGCAGCACCAAGACAGGATTTTGAAAATGGCACGGCTTCAAATTACCACGTCGTGGATGTTATTACATGCATCACTGGGACCGCTGAATCGATGTGGATCGATGATAAACAAACTACATCCTTTGCCTGAATAAGTTGATGGGGTTTCGTCATCGAGACATTCGGTGTTTGACGTGATTTCACTGAGATAATGTTTTATTCGCTGTTATAGTTTTTCAAACTCTGGATGTTTTCGAGACTCTCGAAGAATCGACCGACTGTCAGTATACTTCCTTCTGCTGTTATTCGATTCATCCCGCTACTACTTCGAGCAACTTCCTCCAAAGTAAAGTGATAAAATGAAATACATCAGAGAGTAGATGCTTAATAAAAAATCGATTTCCCTTTCAAGAACTCATCACAAACGTACAGAAATTTTATTCAACCGCAATAAATATTTTCAGCCATTGCTGTAGTTGTATAGACAACTTTCGTTTTATACTATAGAGCATGCGCTTTCGTCTGCTTTATACTGAGCAATGCTTCTATCAGAAACGTTTTTATATACATTAAATCGTTTCCTTCTATCGCAAAGTAAATCAAAAGTTAATTCCTGGTAAAATTAACAAAGTGGTTTGTAGTTGTCAACAACAGGTGATTTAAAATCGTGGAAATTGACTTGATTTAGAGTTCGGAACGAATTCAAGTCAACAACAAAGCGGACAAGAAAAAAGAATCTGAAGTGATGTGTGTAATGTAAAGATTCAGTGTGCATATCAAGGCTTTGCAAATACAGTACTTTGCACGACAAAAAATATAAACGTTTCAAGTCGAATGGCGACAAGGACTTTTCGCGTTCATATTTCTCATGCTCGCGTGACAGGCTGGCACGCACCACCATACTGCAATCTAGCAGCCAATTTGTCTAAACTCCTAACATTTGTTATTTCAAAGGCTTATAGCTTAGCTTCACCTCAAACTATGGTCACCTGAAACCTTGAAGGCATGTTTTACAAGTGATACTTGCTCTTGTGACGTGGTTCTCTATCATACTGAAATGTTTGGAAACACTTAGATACGGTCAAAATTTGGTCAATTCGACAAAATAATTTGCAGATTGCCCGGATGGTTTGGTATCTAAAATCGAGTTCAGCCGTGTCCAACCCAAATGGCTTACTGAACCAAAAAGTATGTCACTATCTTTACCAAGGCCGCATAATGACATATCATTGAGGGCCGCACATTGCATGACTTGCTTTGATCTTAGCAAACTAAATTTAGCTTAAACGAATATACTGAAAGTCTTCGAATCCTAACTGCAATGGTCAGTAGCGTAGACAACCCAAAC
>JGI24021J15306_10001107_pt1 | contig 24926 bp, 11 predicted proteins | sample Ectturendosymbi1_FD_15306 | JGI IMG/M metagenome (IMG submission 15306) | reverse complement strand
CGCTGTGTTTTGCAATGGCTGCGCAGTTGTCTTATGGACCTCATTGTTAAAACTGAGGGCGGATCGTATTTGGGGTGGACCCTTGTATTGATTTGCAGCTTACCTCTCGAAAAAAATGCTCAGTGCAATTTAAAACATGGAAACCGTCATCGCATACTCGGCTACCATGGAGTAAAAGAGGACTGTGTTCAAGGAAGATGTAAGAACGTTCAAATTGCTATGCCTATATGCTGAGAATTACGCAAGAATTAGGAAAATGAGTTCTGATCATTTGTTTGTCACTATTGTGCAATATTACTCGGACCGGGATCTGTTCTGGTTTCGGGAAAATCAGCAAAATCGACCACGCTGTTGACAAAACAATGAAAAATATGCCTTAAACTACCTATTCATTAGATTAAAGTTTTCCAACAAAACAAAAACAGATGTCTGCTGTTTGGAATTTTTCGACGAAAAGATCTTTGTAAAGCAAACTACAGTGTGGCTACACTCATTAGGTGAACTTCACCAGCAGGCGAATATCATATTTACCGTTAATGAGTTGCGTGGGCATGCACATTTCGTTACCCGGATGAGCTTCTGCGTTACCCGGCGTTTATCGTGAAGTGAGAAAGAGCAGCTTGGCCGGATGGGCAAATGGAAGCAAGTTATTCTTCTCTGCTCAGTCGCACGATATTGTGTTACACAACACGCGGCCGCCGTCGGGTGACTAAACAGGCACGGCAATCAAGCAAAACCAGAAAATGCCGGTAAAACTGTACAGAATTTTTGCTTAATGTGTTTGGCGGCCTGCGTGTGGTCCGGCAGGCGCCCGTGCGCGCTCCTCTCGTGTGGCCTTGCACCAGTTAAGCTTTTTTGCGCGTTAGGATTGCGCCTAAGTCTGCCTCGTCGCCGAACCCTAATCGCCATGTAAGCAAATCTCACTCCGGTCTATGCTACACAAGTGATTTTTAGCATCGGTTGCGCCAGAGCAGCCACTGAGTTTATTAGAACAAATGATAAGGGTCGCTGTTAAGGGTTACGTCGAGGAAGCGGGCGGACCGTTGCCGGGATTAAGTTTATACGTCTTGCGTTCCATCGCTTCTGAGGAACTTATTGTGCGAAACAATGTTAAATTAGCTGCCGGCTAAGTTGGAATTTAAGCCTTCTAAATATTTGCCGAAACACTAAGCAGAGATACGAAACCGACTTATGCTTGGCGGCAAAGCCGAAGGAAAAGTTTAATTTCCGTGCATAACGGCCTTGACTAGTTTGTAAACAGCAATGCTTCAAAAAAAAGAGAAAAAATAATCGCCGTCAATTTCATTACGTTTTCCGTTCAGCTGCTCTACTACTTCTAAGCAATTAAGAGTTGTAATTTGAAAGCCGCGCAATGAATCACAAATTGCCCTTCGTCACAATTTGATGACAAACTTCTACGAAAAAGCTGAAGAAAATGTTTCCAAGCAACACACTGATCGTAACTTAATTACAAAGTCTGTCAAGTCGGTTTCAAGGTTGACATTATCGCAACCTTTGCCAATGGCCACTTAGTCAATGGGCTGCGATGATTTATTGCTGATCTATGTTACCGACAGAGATGGTCAGGCGACAGGCGTCTCGTGCGCAATGCAGAAAGCGAAAGAACAAACGCTTAATTTCAAACAAAGACGTAAAGTCACAAAAGGTAGCTGCTCATGTTGATCCAGCTTTGCCGTTTCTACTTGCAGATTCTTTGTACAAAAAAGCGATTTCTCTCCGAGCCCCGCCTGGCCTATCAAAATTCCGAAAAAGGTAATGCCACGGAAAAACAATTCGCGCGAAGACTGCAAAAATGCATGTTAAAATCATCCATGATCCTAGGACGAAATGCGCCATTTGTTATTAGGTGTTGTTTCAAAATATTTACCAACCTTTTATACAGTTTTGAACAATGAATCAAGCCATTAGACTCATGTTGTAGTTCCTGACATGAGATGAACTATTCTCTATATTCTAAAGTTAACTTAAGCATTCACCTAATACTTCATAGTAATGTTGGGCATCTGACAAAACAAATCCCGCGATTTATATTATTTCTATTTATTAATAAAGTAAAAGCTTTAAAGTCATGCACAATCATGCGCAAATTCATGTGCCACTTGATTTCTTTTTCAATAGTTGCTTCTGCACTTAAAAATACTTGTGATTATAGGTGAACAATTATTCAGCTTGATTATAATCAACATTTTTTCCTTAGTTGAATCTAGTAAGCAATGCAGAAGGCAACCTAAAAATTCTTATTCAATACTTACTATGAAGAAGAAGAACACAAAGTGGAAGTCTGTCGCAATCGTCTTCGTCACGTGGTCACACAGCACTGCGTTAATTGGTTTTGTATTTGTTGAATTTCAGAAGGCCTTGAAATACTTCAGATGAAATGGCTTATATTCTGTTTAATGGTACATATTGGTGTGATTTTGAAACTTGACTCTCCCGTACCTTTCTAAGTTTTACAAGGTTATAAAGAAGCAAAGGTGCCGCATGTAGGACCAATGAACAGCGCTTAGGAGTCACAGTGAGAAGCTTGGCTAAGCTGTAAAAGTAGTGACGCCGCACGAAATGCAAACAGTTCAGATTAAGATTTTTCACCCTTCGGTTTAAAAAACAGAAGAGATTCCTGTATGTGCAATACTTTCATGCTACAGATTTAATTTTGCAGTATTCGCGAAATGAGCCGGTGAATGGTTTGAATCCATTCGTGCTGCTGCGAAATACAAGTAGCTCACAATGCACACCGTGTGTCATGACGCTTAGTGAAACTATTTAAGCAATACCGACCGAAACAGTGTGACAAATGTTGTGTTGCATCGTCATTTTGTTGTATCTTAGACGATTGTCGCCAAACCACGAAAGCAACGTTTGCTTCATCGACTTCCCTTTGCTCACTTTCGGTCGCACGAGAACCTGCTTCTTTGACAACAGAGCCTCGCGAATGATTTTGGCGCTCTCGCGTTTGTACCGGAGTGCAGACGATTCGTTCAAACGAGAACCGACCGCATGGTGTCGATGCCACGGCTACTGCGGGGCTGGGAAATTTTTAACGAGCTAACGACCTGCTTTCTCGATGAACCTGCAAGTACCTGCGAAAAGCTACACACAGATCTATTAAGTCTGGACACTGAGCGAGTCGTACTGTCGCCGTGGGCAGGAAGAGGTGGGCACTCGCNGTCTGTGTAAACCGTTTTGATACGCTCACTTAACGAGAGCATCGCAGGCACTTTCCGTCTCCGCTGAGGCGGACGCTTAAGCATAAAAGCGAAAGTCGGGCGACTCTAAAATGTCTTCACACGCTCAGGCACAAAAACACAATTGGCTTGGCTCTCAGGCACAAAAACACAATTGGCTTGGCTTACGCCCCTAAGCAGCGGCAGTAACGACAGGTTCATCACGCAACGTCGGTGGTCTTTTTTCGTTGAGAAATTTGTAGCATTATTGGCGGCCGACGACGAGAGTTTGGCGTGCTTGGACCGACGCGTGACAAAATTATTTACCCCGCAGCCGAAGCAGCTTTAAAAGCAAAAAAGTGGATTGCTTTTTTGAAAGCACAGGAACGGTTGCGTCCGTATTATGTGCGGCCGAAAATAACTTGTAAACAATCCTGTAAACTCGCCATTTACAGGTTAAAATTTATCGTTGCAACGTGGTAATAAAACGGTGCGTAATTAGGCGTGAAAGAGTTTTTTCCGACAACAAATGCTTGTTTTCCTGCGACGAGCATCTGTTTTCTAATTGTTTTTTTGCGGCGAAATAAGACAGCTGTGCTGGAAATCGCCAGGTTGATCGCAACAAGCGTCGTTATTGAGTACTGGGCGCAACTGCAGTGAGAAACGCTCAGGGATGGGCGGGATTAAATATCAAATCCACAGAAGGAGAATCTTGGAGGAGGGTTTACATCCAAATAAACGTTTATGTTTCATTTACGATAACGCTGACAGAGGCACAAGTTTTAAGCAAGCGTTTCTCCATTACTTTGCTTCTCGGGCAGTGGAATATCGAAAGCAAAAAACTAGTTGTTGTGAGTACGTGTGGAAAACGGGCGAAAATCGACGACGATGTCGTGTATCTCTGAGTGTTAACTTATCTTTCTTTTGAAGGCAAACGAATCATATGGAAACAAAGCAGAACGTCTCTCAAAGTGGCTGAAGCGAGAACTCATATGCTGAAGTCATGTCGTCGCAATTTCAACCTTTTGGGAATTATTNTAGTGTAGGCTAAAAGGGGCGTCAGATGCGTATTACAGTTACCCTTACAGTGTTTACTTATATTAGAAGATTAAAATCCAGATTTTCCCAGATGTTACTATTACCGGAAATTGAGAGCTAACCGCATTTGCATTTAAAAATGAAATTGTTTCAAAATCTTGGAATTCCTTGTATAGCCAAACAGTACTAACAGCTGAAAGACTGATTACAACTTTTTGTTTGTTCTCCCATAAAGTTTTTTTTTTAATGTACATTCCGCTTTTTTTTTTTTTTAATGACAGTTTTTAATGTACATTCCGCTTTTATGGCAAATTTAAAAAATATTAAAATTGCATTTCATTAACATGGGAGCTTTTTCGTGTTTCAACCAGCTTTTACAACTTAGAAACTTCACATTAATTTCTCCACATGCTGTCAGCCCATTCGCCTGATGAGCAAATCAAACATTTCAACAACAAGAAACATGACAATCATAACGTTTCCTGTTTTACCTTACTGGATTATCTAAAGCTTGTTTAGGTAAGAAAGGCGTGGCCGAAAACATTATAATCTTGCCTGAATGCTTGTACTTGTTACAATGTAACTCGCCGATTGTCCACTTAAGCCCAAGCACCCTGACTGAAAGTATATCCGCATTAGAGCCGAATGTGGGTTTGGAAAGCGACAATTTCGCTTGGCGACGCTACAATAAACGAAGCGAACAGACCTCAAGCTCCATAATAAGCGATTTTCCAAAATAAACTTCTTTGTAAGTTATCAGTGGGGCACTTGGAAAGCCGTCCTAATGCAAAAATTAAGCAGTAATTGCTTGGGTAATTGGAAAATTTTGGAAACTTGAATCCCACCTGTGAATAAATTACGCGATAATATAACAGTGGGTAGATACGCTGTTTACAGATTGCAAGTTGCCACAATGTCAACGAACAACTTTTGGCCGAAATCGCCTTGATGCAAAGCTATATGCACCGCATCACTGTTCTCCAACACGTTTTCAAAGCCTATTTCATGCAGGATTCCCCTAAAGTCTGCATTTCGCTGATACCTTGAGAGGTTGTCGAAATGTTTCTGTTCATAAATTTCGTTCTTATGCTTCTGCAGCAAATACAGTAATACCGCTACTGCAACGTCGTTTTGAGAACCATGTCTTATAATGTCGAATTAACTCGCTGTAATACGATAGCATATGGTTGATTTCAAAGCAAAATCGTGTGCAACCGCAGCGGTATGAGGTGGAAGGGGAAAGAGAGAATTTCTCTTCAGCATCTAGAAAATGTTGAAAAATCAAGTCACCTTCTCTACAAATCGGGCAAGATTGGCAAGAATCGAAAACACTTGGCAAAAAAAGTGGGATATTTTTTAATTTAGTAAATTTTCTAGAAAATTTAATTTATACTTTGGGCCAACTTTCTCAAAGGTGGGAAAATGTACGTCTCCAACCGTTCGCAGATTTTAGAGGAAAATACTGGGAAAAAATGGTCAAAATTGGAAAAACGTTTAAAATTTTCTTTGCTGCCGCAAATAATTTTGATCCCCGGTCGACCATGCATGAAACTAATCATCAGTGAATTCATTGTATCACAAAGCATTCCTGAGTTATCGCATATGTGTTGGATGGTGTTTGCAACATCAATAAACCCAGAACAACACGAAGATCATCACAGAGTTTTTGCAGTGACTTTTGTATGTGAGGAGTTTGCCTGCTGAATACAAAGCCACCAGTTGTGATTTTGAAGGAGGCAGCAAAATTCCGATGTCCTCATGTATTTGCTACAAGACGTGTCGGATCTAAAATTGACAGAGTTCCGAATTGTTAAAGTTTTAAAACGCATGATTTTCGTGTGTATCAAAATTCATCAAACTGCGTTTGGGCTAAAATCGTATAGTGTAACAACCAAAGTGGTGAAAGGTATGATATCGAGGAAAAATTATTTAAAAAACTGATTTCAAGCGCCAGAACCTTACTGGCAACTCATAAAACTTAATTCAGACAAGACTAGTTCTACCCACTTGTGAAGCAAATAGACGACTGGTTCTACTCGAGCCAGGAATAAAAAGATTTTGCGCATGAGACTTAGTAGCGGACGTGGTGCGCATATGCGAAAGAATACCGCGTTGTTTCAACAAAAGCCTAATAACGCTCATTTTTTACAACACCAATTGTGCAAGTAAATCAATGCACAAACAAGATTTCATTTTACCACATTTAAAACACATACGCTACGTCAGCGGGGTGAAAGGTTTACGAAACGTCTTATGCTATGAGCTTCGGTGAAGATAAAAATTGTAATCGGGGAATCAGCAACTGGTCTATTGAGAATGCTGCCTTTTGCGAAGTTAGGAGATAACTTCAGTTTTTTTCTGTGAGTGCTTAACCTTCAACCTTTAAAGAAACATTTCCGTTATCAAACTTTGAAACATGCTCCAGTCAATTCTTTTCCATTTTATCAGATTTTGCTCAATTTTGTGGAAAGAAGAAATTGCGGAATTTTGTTAAAGAAACTGGTCAAACTTTTCTGATTCCTGCAATTTTGTGGAAGATTTTCCTTGGCCATTAAGGGTTTTCAGTTGAAATATTTTGGTGTTAATTGTAAGTTCTCACAATATCTAACTTTGCAACTTAATTTCTGTCAACTTCTTCGCCATATTAAAAATCCTACTCTTCCCCGTAGAATCTTTTCCGTGAACCTTATGTGTTTGTTTTTTATTCTTAACAGTCTTAAATCAAAATAATAAGTTACACTGTGTATGTCTCATGCAGAGCGCCTACGGTTTTCACTAGCTTGTTATGTTTGTCAAGCAGTTTTGCAACAAGGCCGTGCAACGTGATGCTGCTAGGTCTTGAGGCAACGACAATTCCGCGTTGCNCATCAACGAAAAAGATCTTTCNTTTTAACAACATGTGGGTAAAACTCCAATTTAGGCTATTGTTGTGCATAACATCTTGACTGAACATGCACAGAAAAGATAGAGAAAAGCTGGACCGAGCCAGAACTGTATCGCCAGAAAGTCTTCAATAGGGGGGCTTTACACGTATGCAGGGGGAGTTGACATTCCAAAATTTGACAAAAACTCCACTAGTTTCTAGTGTTTCATATGTCGATTTGGGGGCTTAGAGCTTTGTTTGGGGCGGGTAAGTGCACCAACGCCCCCCCGTTGCGACGGGACTGGACCGAGCTTTGTACATTTTTCAGTGGAAACTGTCAAAACCTTCATCTGATTTATCCTGGGTTTATTTCATCTTTTCTCCAGAGGCAAAATTTCTCGAATTCTAGCTGTGGTAATATCAATCAACAGAATTAGCAAACGCTTGCACAATGCATATATTACACGTCCAACAAATGCAGAAGTTTTTCTCAAATTGACTCAGGAAAAATTCGCTTTTTCTCAAAGCTGGCTATGGTCGCATAAAACATTTACGCTCAGTAAGATTGAGACATTCTTCTCGTGTTGCTGTTATTCGTTGCTCGCTGTGGTGATTAAGTTGGGGGTTTCTTGGTCTATTTGAAGTTTCATGTTTGGGAAGAAACATTTTCTGTTTGAGCACTACGTGTAACGCATTTTTGCGATACGTTGGTAGATACAAACATAAAACCAATAAAAACAAACAAATAAAATGAGCGTTTATCGACTGAGGAAGCAATCTTTCGTAATGAATATAGAAAAAACGAGATAAATATTGCACTTAAGTCAGGCTCAATCTATCCCTGAAAGAAACAAGAAAAGTTAGATCTGTTTTCACAATTTCAACAGTGGATTTTGCAAAAGTGAGTTCAGCAAACGAAGCATGTGTTGTCAACGTAAGACATGTTTTCCAACATTCGCATGTGCACGTCAACCAAAGCAGCAGGTGTTGCTTCAAGTGTCGAAACGTAGTTACTTCCACAGATCAAAAGATATCGATTTATGACACAGAGACGATTACCTTGGAGTACGCCGAGCAACAAGCACCAACGACAGGCGTGCCATTGCCCGCAAACGCAATCAGAAAAGCGAATCGCATGGAGATGACAGACTTACGCGCTTCGTTTGCGGCAGTGTTCTTTTCGCTTGCCTGGATCGTCATGGAAAACAGTGTTTGTACGCACTTGCGCAATGTGCGATGAGCTCTGCACGGAGGGATCAAGTACGATCAAGCCTTGCCGGTGGGGCTTGTGCGCAAAGCGTGTGAAACGAAGCAGACGTCGTCACTCAGTTATTCGACGCCACAGATACCACACGTCCAGGTGCGATCCCTTGATTTACCCTTGTCGATCAGCACTCAACTTGTAAAACCCATCTGGAAGCAAGTCGTGCCTACATCTCGATCAGGCGATGAATCAGCATATAAAGCGCGAGCACGGGCTTCTTTGCTGCTGACTGGGGCCCTGTTCTACGCGGAATCGATCGTCGCTAATTAATAAACCGCAGATTTGGGTTTATGGTTGATTTCGTTCGCGATTCAGCCGCTACCTGATACCAGGCTGGATGATTTTCTTACAAGCAGGAACTGGCGAAGCGTTTTCGTCATTTACGGTGGTTTGGGGAGTGCAATTGTTTTAAAACGAAAGCAGCGGAAACGCCGATGCCAGCAGTTAAAGCCCTTCAACGCCATTATCGCGCCCTGCCGTCGTAAGTGTCCTGCGCGCATATCGGGTGACTCTTTTCTCAAAAGCACAGCGCTTCTTAAGAGAGCAGCATCAAAGATTATACACAGGCTTGCACAAAGTCGCTTTGAAGCAAAACAACCAACTCACTCGTGATTGCGATGATTCGAGAGACAGGCGCATTGAGTTTCGACACCACGGCTTGCTGGAAAACGCCGGTGGTTCTTAAAAGTGAGTCATCGCGATGGCCGTCGTTGAAATGAATCAAAATCTGTAATTTGAGTTTTGCCATTCGAAAAACTTTGCGCTAATCGTTTACGGCGAGAAAATTTTCGGGAATGTTGCTAATTGGAAGGATTTCACTAAGCGTCTTTCGCCCAGCGCATCGAAAAAAATTGGTAGTGCGAGTCAGTCAGTTCTTCTGAAAAGCAAAACCTGCATCGAGGCCGATGACATCACACGCATTTCACAGGTTCGCGGCATTAATCACAAAAACAGGTGCGCAGCGCATCACGCATTCGACAACGTTTGGTGCTGTGCTTGTGCACACCTAATAATGGCCCAGTACAGTTCGTCTTACTTTACACCGACAGTTGACCACACCGCCCGCACCGCAGCCAGACGAAGACAATAGGAAGCTTTTGCCTAAACGGAGCTTAGCCGTTAATGCCCTGTCTGGAGGATCGCGGTTTCGAGAGCGACAATTGCCGAGTGACGTTAATGGCCGGTTGACTTGGGCAGCGCCCAGTTGATGCCAAGGTCACTTGTGCAATCACGTGATCTATTGTCTAACTAAGCTTCAACTAGCAATACGGGCGTTTAATCAATAGCTCGATTGCAAGTCGACTTGTCCTATGAAATTATTTGTAACGGTCACGCGACGACAAAGCGGATCAGCGCTCAGTCGGACTCTGTTTATCGCCTATTTCAAACCGGGCGGCTTCAAAGGCTTTCGTCCGAAAGCAAGAGACTAGGCCACCAGTTCGAACGGAAATGTTGGTGACCGTTGTGCAAGCATTTGTCTCTCACGTGAGCTCGATATAGGAAAATCGTGTCAATATTGCACCAAAGCAAACTCCCATCCATTTGCATGGCTGATGGCAGGGGACAAGCAGCCTCTCTCAATCGTTGCAAAATCCATGCCTTTTCATGTAAATTTGGAATCAAATGTCTCCAAGTTTGTTTTCCGATATTTGAAGAAAGTTTTTGACAGAGGTTTGTGTAAATTTTTTTTTCGTTTTATGGTGACGCGATCTGCATGTTTTCGCTGAGCAGTGAATTTTTGCGAAATAATTTTTATGTCTCGTTTTTTTATTTGTCTATTTCGCGTATCTACACACAACAGAATAAAAAACAAAACCATCTTCGCACCGCACCAACGAACTTTAAATTGAACTTAAAATACAATAATGCACTATAACATAAAAAGAAAGAAGAAAACAAACAATTGAATAGAGGTAAGCAAACAAAAAAACACGATGCATATGTTTCGACAAGGTTTCAAATACCTTTCAGTAAGAGCAGTGGAAGCTGTACTGATACCCGAAGTAACATGTGTACGGAAAAAAAGTACGACTGCATCAATAAAGACACAAAATTCTACCAAAAGTAGATAAAGTGGCAAATGATATTTGCTTGCAATTTTAAAATATAAGAAAACTGGAAAAATCCAATGATACTAAAGCTTTAATATGGAAACCTTATGAAATTTGCCAACCACAAGGTTGGTAAAGTTGTGTGTTCTGTTTTGGTAAAGTCATAAATGTTTCGACTTTTTCTTCTATGCCACAAAATTTTCTGCATCCAGCCCTTAGTAATAATACCAACTGCTGTAAATGCCAGTATAATGCGAAAGCTGCAGCAACAAATGCCCATCCATGGTGCAACTATTGATCTGCAGCTTAGCATTGTGGTTTAGCGATCTGTGATGCGAAGACAGGAGCAACGAAAAGTGAAAACCTTATTGGACTTTCAGGCAACTCTGCGCCTATCAGTAAAAAGCATGTTCGTGTCATTTTGGTCGAAAAACTCTTAATTACAACGAGAAATTTTTGACTGAATTGCGACGGTCAATTGCTTTCTCGAATTATTCCAATGCAGATATTGGATCTGTTGGTGGGCGTGAAACAGGAATGGCTGGTTTTGGTGCATTTTGATCTTCGGGACGAATTTTTCGCGGTCTTCCTTTCGGTTTAGTCGGTGGCTCTGTACCTCCTCCTTGCAAAACCTGTCACAAGATTCGTTCCACATTAAAAAACAAGAAGACGTGATCGAGCTCTGATTGTCCTCTGATGCTTGCAAATCCAACAAACAAGGTAGTTTTGGGAGGACAATTTATAAAAACAACTTCAGAAAATTTTCAACAACTCCAAAGTTTTGTCCGAATTGTTTGCTATGGGACGAAAACGCCTTTTTGCCTTACCAATGATAACTTTGCGACCATTTTTCAGAATTATATTTTCAAATGAAAACGTTGTAGTTATTTAGGTTTGAGGTTCACAAGCCAAAGCTGCATTATAATATAACAAAACAGCATGACTGACTCAAAACAGATTCAAGCATTTGTGCTAAAAAAGGCAAAATTAAAACATCTTTAAAAAGTAATACATCTTTTTATTCTACAAAATATCTAACCTGCTTCTTCCACTTCATACGCCGGTTTTGGTACCATGTTTTAACTTGAAGTTGACTAAGACCAAGAAGTTCCGCTAATTCAACGCGATCTGGTGTCGAAAGATATTGTTGTTTTTCAAATCGCTTCTCCAATCCGAGCATCTGTGTGATTTTGAAAGAAATGTAAGCCATTGTTACAAAAAATGGTAACTCTTGCTTTTCGAACACGCCATATCTTAGACGTTTTGAAAGTATTTTATGACTTTTATGTGCCTGTGGCTGCTTTGCGAATGTAAATCGGTCTACCAAAAAAATTTAGGACTTTCTTTTGATTCTATTTGTGAAGGTACATGCATTTGAGCAGTCTTCTTTTACATCTTTTGGATGTTAAGCATCACTCACTGCTTAAAGTGTATTCGAAGCCGCAAAAGCTGGAAGAAAAAGGGTCAAGGAAAANAATGTCGAACATTGTTTTTTGAGTGATTCATGTCCAACGGCTTATTTTGCTGGACCATATTNTATACCCTTCAACCTATGCTCTGATCAAACATAAACAGTTAGNCTGTCAGATAATCATGAGCCGGCCGGATTTTGAGGAAGTGGAAAGAGGTTTCAAGCTTGGGGTCATTCCCAGCCCACTGCGATACGATTGTCCAACGTAGTGAAATGGCCCAAATATTGACTCACGAAAAATAAGCCCGAAAAGAAGGGAAATAAATTTGTTTTTCTGAAACAAGAAATCACAAAATTTTGGATGTTCAAATAATACCTTATAAGAAATAAGAATGACACAACAGCTTCATGCACTTTATTGAACAAGATTTAAGATTTTGCAAAAGTTTTTTGTTGACACAAAAATAAAAAACGTTACTCTTAAAAATAAAATCAGAAACTTCTGTGCCCATTCCGAAACTATGTTTTCTATTTTAAACTTTGACAAGCAAACTAAAAAGGGAGGGTGAATTAAACCGAATTTTATTCCAAGTTTTTTACGACATACATCTTTGGCAAGGTCTTTTTGTGTTGAACATTCAACGCAAAAATAAAATTTGTTTTTGTTTAGGAGAGCTCTGAGTTGCTTGGTGAATCTCCTACAACGGTCAATCGATACTTTACGCAAGCAACGACAAACCGTTTCTTCCCAAAGCATGGGTCACATTAACATCTTTAATCTATGTAGACAACAGCACGTGTCTTGGCTTGCAATTGTCGCCCTCTTTTAATCATCTTTGGAACTCGTCGACTGCATCAGCACAAGTACATTTCATAAGAAAAGTTGCATTNGGAGGATAATTTTCATTAATTAGCAAACCCACTACACTGATCAAGTTACAGTGGGTAAGATATTTTGAGACCGAGTCTAGGCCATGTCAACTCGCCTATAATGCAAAAAAGCGAATACCACGTAGGCCTGGCGACAAAGAAAAACTCATGCAGTCTCGTGCAGCAGCGCACATCACGTTTGACTTGACCGACTATTGCAAAGTTTTACAAATGTTTCAAAGCAATGAGGTCAAAAAACAGTGATTTGCAATCATTCATGTCGCGGAGAACTGATTGCGTATTCTACAAACTGCAGATGTGTCCATTTCAAGCGGTGTTAATTAGGTTTGAAAGGACTAGACAGATTTCTATTTATTGCGAAAGAACACTTTGTTTGCAACATTTTAAAATGCAAATGACAAGCAACCGCAGGCTGCGATGAACTGATTCGGCCTTTTGGCCACGATAAGTTAGCGAAGTTAACAATTCATCTGGTTTGATGTCAAAATTTTTTCAGACGCTGAAAAAATTTAAAAGCAAATCACCTGGAATTCAGTGAAAACTGTCCTGCTCCTACGACACTTCTTAGGTTTTCCATTGCCTGATGCAGACCCGCTGTTGCTCGACGAAGGACATCCACTCAGTTTGTTCCGCAAATAGGCAGGAAGTTGAACGGCAGTCTTTGGCGGAGACCGAGGAGAAGTTAAAGAGCAAGGAGACTGGGGCGAAGGTGGATAGTCGGAGCAGCGCTCAGATGAATTTTGGTCCAAATCGGAGCAGGCCTCTTCACCACCGCTGTCTCGTGCGCTTTGCTGGCTTCCACATGACCTTGGATTGAAAGAGATCTTGTCTTGCGGCCAGTCATTGAGAATGTAGCGCTGAAAAGCGTTGTGGTGAATTGGAGCAACGCTTTGGGCAGCAAGCTGCCGAGCGCGATCGATGTACTCAGCTAATGAAGAGTCGAAGTTCGCACTGGGAACGCCAAAATTAGAATACGAAAGCAAAAGTTGCTGCGGTAACGTATGCAGAGGAATGGCTCCGCAAGCGCCTAGGGCGTAGGCGTACTGAAGATCCAGCATCGGATTGACAACAAGACCTCCAGCGAATGATCGCTGACAAAGTGCGCCTTCTTCCAGTTGTTTCAATAAAGAATTTCTAAAATAATCGTGGGCGACAGAGTGAGAAAAATCAAGCTTGGCTTTCGATTCCATGCCGTCGGGCACAAATACCTTCTCTCTTTCAGCTAGCAAAACGTCGTCTGAAAATGGAGCACCGGCAACGACATTACATTCCTTGCGGTGCTTCCTGACAACAGCGGCGACGTTGTAGCGGATTGGGTTTTCGCCAGCATTTACCGGATCACAACAATCGAAACCGACTTCGCGCGGCTGGAAGTGAGAAATGTCCTCGCGTGAATGGAGTCGGTGTCGGCGTTGACTGTAGCGGTCGATGTCCTTCGCAGCTTTCGAAAATCCGCCGTTTCTTGTCTGAGATGCATCAGCCTTTTTCGTCAAGGCAGATTTGTTGCATGTTTTAACCGCAGTCCCCGGATTGCTCGCATAAGAAAGTTCTCTTGGCATTGTCTCTTTCGGTTCCGTTACGCCGTTTACAAGCATAAGCTGATGAGAACTGGACAAACTTTCGTCCCCGCTACCAACAGAACAACTACACGATGGGCTCAGTGGACAGTCTGGGTTCTGAGTGGCTTCCAAATCAGTTTCTACGTTGTCCGATTCGTTGTTTTCTTTGCCTAGTATGTCTCGGATAAAGAAAGGCGTGTGTCGGGCAAGGTGGTGCTGGATGCTTTGCAGTCTCTCGCTCTCGGTTGCAGTTGGAATGGTCATGGCAGCCAGCATTGCCCAGGGTCAAATTGGGGGTAAAAGTTGCTCGAAAATTCTTTTGGACTCAAAGTATTTACCAAATGAAATTAACAAAACTTTGTGGTTCTCTGCAATAAATAGTAACAATTATGGTTAGGTCTGCTATTCTCAGCATAACCAAACATGCTAGTGTTTGGTTGTAACATGCTAGTTCAAAATTTTTTGCGTCTAAATCCCGGAAAGTAGACGCATGACAATGCAAAAACGAAAATTTTATGCTGCAGCCTACAAAATCAATGTTTACAAAACTTTCTGTCTTCTAAGCATACCCTTCTTAACTTATAGAAAGTTTGAATTTATAAAATATCTTCTAAATCGGCTTTGCTTTCTCCAAATCGGTTGTCACTGCAGTTGTTTGCGGTCTAGTCTATTCTGATATGAACCACTGACGGCCAAACGCCAGCTTGAAAAGTTCATCGGCGGCAGAGACTGCTTTTTTTCCTCGCTGGGACCTTCTTTGACCAACGTTCTCAAACGTCGTATTTCGGTGGCAGATACGAAAATCGAGCTGTCACACGATAGGCACGATCCACACAGCTGATATTGTTATGGAAACAGGCTTGGGTGTTGAGGTGTGAACCTTGTCCAAACACCTTGCCAACGAGAGGTCCCAGCTGCAGTGCAAACGACCAAGCAGAGGTTCGATAAACCATGCCACTGGCAACAGTAAGATTTTTGCCCTGGCAGCAGTGTAATCGATACATTTGCACCATTCTCAACTTGCCTTTTGTTTTAGTTGTTTGAAAATCTAAGATATAATATTCGCAGACTTTTTGTGACGTTGAAAAAAGTACGTATTGAAGCAGGCATTGAGTATTTCGAAGTAGACAACTCGATTACTTCCTCATGAGGTCTTGTTGATGATTAAAGGACAATAATTGTGCTTGCGCTGATATTAGTAAATGTAGTAATATGCTGTTTATAACTGTCTATCGAAAGGAATCCTTCCACAGCCGAGAATCAGACACTACGATTTTATCAGAGTATATATTTTGCCTACTATGTAGGCATCATCAGCTCACATTCAAGCAGACAATTACGGAAATCGAAAGAATGCATCTTCAGATGAGACTAGCATTAGAACGTTGATGCTTTGATTGCTATTTTTCGGAACTGCTTATGACTTGAACAAGGGGGGAAGAGTCTCTTGCACACAGTGGCAAAGACCATCGACCAAAATCCTTGTCATTCCAGATGGCTTTAGCGGATCAGAAAGGCTCCACAGGACTTGTACAGGCTTTTCACGAGATTTAACAATAGATAACAAACACGCTCTTTCAATAACTTTCGATCGATACTGCGTTAAATTCCAACCGCTAAATTATGTAAACAAAAGTCCAAACTGATAAACATTATAGAATACTAGGTTCCAAACTATAAGGGTATTAACAGAATAACGCAATGACCTGAAGCTAAGCCGCTTATCAACATTGACATTACATTGTAGGTATGTGAAGCACGAACTCTTCACCATCAAACATGAAATTGTACAGTGACGTCAGGGTTTACAAAAAATGATTCCAGTTTGAAAGAAATTTTATTTCTGTGTCAGTGTTGATGATTCCATGATTCCAGTTTGGAAGAAATTTGGTTTTATGTCTGCATCAATTTTCGCACACACGCCAGGTTGATGCTAATCTCGAAACACTGCTTCATCTGGGTATAGTATGAAGTTTTTTAATTTTGGTCTGCGTGACATAATCCTGAGGTCTACAAGCCCAAGAGGTTTGTCTGTTTGTAAGTTTTACGGGACATGAGCAAGAGCGTGTTTGCAAAATACTACCCTGTACATATCGTTATTTGCATCATAGGACATAATGTGGCAGCTTCAGTCAAGATTTATTCAATATTCGCACAAATCTCAGTGGCAGTATTTACTTTAAACAGAACAAGAACGACCACGTTTGCATCGAAGGTATTTTTTCCTCTGCTTTATTTAAAAATGCGCGATGCTTCTAAGAAGCAGAAATTTTACGTGGGGAGATCGGTGGACATGGAAAGACACGCATGGTATCATTAGCATTTACGACTGGGAAACTACTGCACAGAGTCAAAATTGGCCTGCACTGCCGCAGTAGAAAGGTAAAAATGTGGTCACATTTCTAAGTTACTTTTACAAGCAGTGTGGAGCCCTTTCTCGGAAAATAATTGATCAGACACAATACGGTGTTTAACACAACCTCTTTTTAGTCTACGAAGTAGGGACCTCAGCTCTTATTCAAATGGGGCAAACGTGTGGTATATAAACTTTAGTGTGTAGTATACATTTTCGCAGTTTTTATTCAATAATTTTTGTGCACATCTTTTAGCATTTTTTGCATATTCCATGGAATGATAGACAATATCATGATATTAACAAAGTATATTATTCGCCTACAAATTAAATTCGCAGCCCTTTTCCAAATAGAAAACCATCTTGCCGTTAAAGCAAAGTGTGTTACTGAGAATGGTTAGAGTAATACCTGTAATAGCAAAGATGTTATTGTTTGAGCAATGCAGAATCAATGTAACTTCTTACTGCTTTACAAATTTCTCTCAGACCTCGTGTAGAGGTAAGTTTGTGCTTTAACACTCCTTGAATGATTTACTTATGCACAGAAAAAAACTACGGTTTGGTGAATTTTAGAATCCGCAAATCATTCACACACACACATAAAGCACTATGATCAACTTAAATTCTTACTTAGAGTCCTGTGACAATTCAAAACCAGTTGGCAGGTGACGTCATGCGAAAATAAAGGTGCGGATTTGTGCCTTAGACATCGTGCGGCTACGCAGTAAAATGCTAAGCAAGCGTGAAAAACATTGCAACGAAACAAACAAATAAAGAAAAACAGAAATTTTGCAGAAAAACAAACAAACACAACAGAAAACATCTCATTCACAGTTCCGCCGAATTACGTTATCCAAACCCCTTTGTGACGTCCGTTGTTGCTTGTCATCATTTGAAAACTTGGACATTATAGCGTGGATTCGTGAACACTTGCTATCGGTCGCAAACAACAAATAATCTGAAACAATATACGTTGATGATGTTTTCTTCGGAAAAGCGTGGAAAGTAAGTGTGCTGCATCACCTGCGGAAAAAATCATAACAAAACCAGCATGGTCTCCCCAGGGAAGACTTCTGGCCTTAATTTCCTATTAATGGCCAGCACTGGAACGTGGGGCGTTGTGCTTCGACTCGTGAAATTTACGCCGTAAAAGACAAAGTTTTGACAAGAAACGCTTCCCGTTGTTCAACGTGACGACACAATGGCTTACAGTGGCCTTTCACGCAGCGTGACCGCGCGAATGGGATGATGGTGTTGGATAGTGCTGCCTGATTGAATGATAACCACGACGATTGATGATCTGGATATTAAGATCCTTTTCCTTCCGCTTCGGAGCCTGGCAATTGGACGATGACGCTTTGGGGTTTAGACGATTGGTCATGGTTTAGACCCAATATCACTTTGTCGTTAAACGAACAGTTACCTCGCAAACAGCTGCGACGAGAGGCGTTCACTCGACACGCTTCATAGCTCCTTCGAAGCCTAATTTGATAAGCGGGGCATGATTTGTTTGCGTTTTCACGGGTATCTGTCGAAATGTCCGGAAAAAGCTTTAAATATTTCGACGGCAGAAGCTCATCGTGATGCCGCTTTAGGTTATCATTCATCCAGGCCTTAAATAATTTGCATTCACAGACATCACGCCGTACATTATTTTATGCTTCCCAATGTCTAACATGCGCAGTGGAACCAATCACATGTGTGTCAATATTTAAACGAAATTAAATCAGCCGCTATTACGGTAACTTGGCGAAACAACATGTTGACAATCCGCAGTTGATTACGCCCGCGCATCGCCAGATACGCTACATTTTAAGCACCACTTCCCACGAAAATCACAAAAACACTGATCTGTTATCGTTTACTTAAGTCATTTCCTGTTCACGCGCCTTTTCCCTCAATTAAACTCACAATGGCATCTTCGAAATTTGTATACCTACAAAATCTCAAATTGATTCGGGCGTGTAAGTCGCGATGAAAACGCGCCACCAAATAAATACCTCTGCTTGAGAAAAATGACTGAAGGAGTCTCGTTCAACGTCCACTCTATTCGCTTATGTTTAGTTGAACTAGAGTCTCCGTAGTCTAGATTTGACCTTTTGATGACACTCAAAAGTTCCACAAGATACAAGCACAACATACACATTGTCTTTTGCCTGAGAACCAAAGTATCAGGATTTGTCCTCGGATGTGACAACGTGATGGAACATGAGGTTGAACTGACCATTTTTCAAACGCGATTCTAAAGCACCAATGTTCCCAATTACGCTATAAGATTTTATCACATAGCACAAACGCTCTAAGAAGTTTCAGATTTCCATATTTATACTACATTTTTGAAGATTATAAATGGATATTAGTATACGAAATCAGTAATGCAGCGCAATCACGAGATAGTTTGCGATGAAGCTATTCAGGAATTTACAGAGGGTTTTAGAAAAGGGTCTTGGAGAAGGAAAACACGTGCTAACATGCAGGAGTCACTACACAGTTTCTTGAAAGTGCTGTTTCAAGCGGGAAATTCTACTTTTTTGACAAATCCATCGTGACGCTACAAAGTATGAACGAACAGCGCAATTCGCGTGCTCTGTCATGTTTGTGTTACACTACAGCGCAAACCTGGCGCTTTGATCATGTTTGAAAAAACACTAGGTATCGACAAGGTTTGCAGCAATGCTAAATTATCGCGCCGGATAAAGGCAGCTTCTGTAAAATTAAGACTTTAAATTACTGCTCAGCACAGCAATAGCTGACTTTCCTATTAAGAAGAAACGTGTTCGATCTTTCTCTGCAAAGACATTTGCCGCAAAACCTCTGCATCTCTACCAATGCATTTAAAATTAATGACTAAGAACAGTGGCATAGCCAGCCCAAAATTTTTGGAGGGCAAAACATTAGGGGGTGCCAAAATGTTTGAATTTAGGCGAGCAACAGTATTTTTGTTTAGGACGCCACTTCTCGAAGCACAAAATGAATAGATATGCTAAAACGTTTGCGGGGCATGACCTCTGCCCCCCTGGCTACGCCTATGCTAAAAATATCACTGAATGATTGATAGATTGTACAACTATACATAACGCTAATTTTTTTGTCGCAAATAAGAAAACGTGTGGTTGTGTTGCATGGTCTACATGTGACAGAGGTAGACAAAAATCGGAGTTGCGGAGTCCTTGGCGGAGTCCAAGAACCTCTTTTGTAGGGGGAGGCAGAGGAAGAATTTGACTTTTTCTTCACTTTCAACTTTCCATCGTAGCCGAACTCTAGTTACGTTTCTGCTATTGGCTTGCGGGTGATTATTGGTTATTACCAGGATTCTGTCATGTGATCGAGCCTGCGACACTGTCCTTGTTTTGATATTACAGTAATGCATCACTGCCGAAAGGAAGGTATTGTTGACAGCCATCGATTCAGGTTTAGGTAGAATTTTAGACTTATCACTGACTTGAGCACTGTCGCAAAGGTGCATCTTTCGTGTAACAGTACAAGGTTAAAGTGAAGATCAAAAGCTGCTAGGCTACACGAGGACGTTTTGCAGTGGTGTAAACATGCTGAGCCAGGTAGGAATGGAGCTTATTGCCTTGCAATAGGATAAAAAGGAATAATTTAAACTGCTACGAACCAAGCATACGAGGTATTCTTTTATGATGGTCTAATTAAACTTTTATGATTGGTTGTTTCAAGCAGGAAAGAGTGCGCCTTTTAGCAGAAAAAAGTTATGCAGGTTGTGCAGGTTGACATTACATTAAGCAAGGCTGTGAAGCAACATGCATATATGTTACTGTAAAATTTGGAACTTGGCGGGTTCGGACTTGAATATGTCCATGATGTGAGGAGAAGGGGTGGATGTGGAGTCAAAAAAATGAGACTCCGTCCACCCCTGATATGTGATTCAAGCCTTTAAAAAGATGATAGCTCTGCTCATAAGCTTTGTATAGCCTACGCGATGCAGATACAAGAGGCCTGTTCAAATTACCACACGCGCGGTCTGTTTTGTCAAAATCGTTTGCACCAAACTATTTCAAATGTGCGGAAGCCCCAATTAACTTTTATGAAAATAAAGTCGCTACCCATCATACTTGCAGTTGCAGGTGAATGATTGTGAAACAGGACAAAATTTTTCAACATAGTTTTGTCATGTGTTATAATCCGTTTCAACGCATGCTTTGTCATTTATAGAGATCTAGTGTGCTGGGTGCGTGATCTGCTTGCTAGTAAAATATCTATGGGCAACTGCAGGCTATAAGNAAAATTGAAAAATGCTTTTGGATTAGAAAGTTTCATGTTGGCGCTAACTGCAGTAGAAAACNTNTTGACATACTCAGTGGAGAGCGATACTTTTGCAAGCGACCAATCAACTTATGCGATAGCTTTAACAGCCTGCGAGACAACCTCAAAGGAATCATTGCATGTTTTCTATCGAATCAAGATCGGTGATCAAAGCGGTTCAGCCGCAAAGAAGAAATAGAGCAGCAGGGATCATCAGTAAACAGCATGAGATAGCCATACACGCGTAGAGATAAAAATTCAACAGCTTTCCTCACATGCGTGTACGACATACAGAGGAAATGGTTCGCAGTACACTGTTAAACGCTTTTGGTTGATGGTCCGTATAGAGAGAGGAAATGTTCCCAAGCTATGCAACAATTTACCTTTTCTGTGTCCGTCACTAAGTTCACGTTCGGGTACTGACGGTCATTATCTAACTTGGCTAAATTTGTTGTCGCTGTAAATTTTTTGGAAGAAAATAATTGTCGAATTTTCTTTCACATTCTGAACAAAGCTTTCAAGAAGCTACTGTTTAAAAGTGAAAAAAAGATTGTTTAACTTAAGCCAAATTGCAGAAGAACAGGGTCTATGTAAGATAATACTACAGGGCATCTGGCGCTCGTCGGAACAACTTGGTTAAGGGTATTGCTTTTTTTTTATAAGCAAAGAGGAATTTATGACGAAACCCGGTACTAACTCGATGAAACCCATGCTGACATTTACTCCCTCCACTGCGTCGATTTTTTCGTTGTCATGGAGAAAAGCAGCACATGGAAAATACTAATATGGTGGCGTTGCAGAACGATCTGGGCGATGATAATTTAATAAACAAAAATTGTAGATAACATGTCTTAATTTTCACTATTGAAGACGTGGTCGAAGTGAGCAGATTACGTGTTTTTGCTGTTTAATCTGACCACATTTCAGCAAAACGTCATTTGACATTTTGTGTGGAATCGGACATGAACGAGTGCAGAAACGTGATCAGATATAGATTCAATACTTTAGGGCCCAAATAGAAGTTTTACGGCTATCGTTTGAGAAACAGTAAAAAAATTTTTTTTTGCAAACTCTTATCAAGGTTTTAACGGTTGTCAAATATTGAGCACCTAAGCATTTGCTGAAGAGCAATGGATGAAACGTGATAAAATATTTGCTAGTTTAACCTTCAACTTGACTTTTTAACCCACTTAAAAGAACCTTCAATAAGCTATAATCTAATGTATTCTTGCGTGGAAAGTAGATTAAACCAATAGTTGTAGGCCTTTGGTTGTGCATCTTGCAACAGGGCCTCTGATAGAAATTTTATTAGGAGGGTGCAAAAAACTAACACCGGGCCCTCCTAGCGTCTAGGACCTCATCGAAACTTATAGCTTGTTTGTATGGTAATCAGAATAGGCCTGTACATAAAACAGCTACCATGCTAAGATTTGGAAATAAATTAATTGTTATAGTGACGACTGGCTTACATTAGTGATTTTGAGCTTGACTACAGAAAAACTTAGCATGCGTACTTTCATCCTACCGGGCTCCAGTACCTACCGGGTCCGGGTACGATGTACGTCTTGTACCCCCTCTCGTAGGCCCTGTCTTGCAATAGCTACCGCGAATTGAACCATGATAAACTCTATTCGAGACCGCACCACTCTTACAGAAAATTATTTCTAGTTGCCCAACTTTATTGGTAAGTTGTTGGCTTGTCGGACAATGTTTAAAATATTGTGGAAAAACTTTCACGACAACAACTAAGGTCTCCATACTCCATCTCACGAATGCTGTTGGTCTACATAAAAATTTATCTGCAAAATCTGCATAAATCCTTTCACTTAGGCCAGAGTTTTCAACTACAGCGTAAAAAGATTACTTTGAGCAATAAGTACCTTTGGCTCTTACAGCAACCATTTATGAATACTTGTGGCAGACATGGTCAGTTTAGTTTTACTTCCAAATGTTTTCTTCGCTGACATCCGTAAGTCGAATGCCATTCGCGTGTAGTTACTTCCAGCCAGTGGTGCAGTTCCAAAACAAGAAGTGGGAATAGATATAAGGTATCAAATTGGAAACGCACTCACAAAAAATCAAAAGAGCGCAGACATTTTAGCGCCACAAAAGGAAGCAGGGGAACGTCATTCTCCCCTCAAAAAGGTGTGGCGACGACTGCAATCTGCGTACCCCCCGCCTACACCACTGGATACTTCTCATTTTGACCTGAAAAAGAACTCGGTTGGCTTAAGGTAGATAGACAGATAGATAGATTTATTTGGCGGTACTGAATTAATTGCACGAGATGTACAGCACTCTCTAAAACAGAAAAAAACGCCGGGGGACCGAAAAAACACAGAGGCTATCTAGTCAGGTGCAGTGGCGTACGCAGAAATTTTTCATGAGGGGGGGTTTCGTTCAGTGGCATTTGGTGGTCATTTGTTTGTAGTGGGCAGTCTTTGTGACGTCACAATTTGACGTCATATTCATGTTTCCACACCAACGTTTTGGTGAAGTTTGTTGACATAATATGTATATTTTTCTACACGCACTCCCCTTATTTTATGTGTCATTGTACTGAATATAAACTATCAGCGCTCCAAGTTAGGATATTGGAGGAAAATAAACTCAATGCTACGACACAGGAGTTCATAACTGCAAACGTTCGGCTGGGTGTTGAAAAAGGGGAGTAAAACACACTCATCACTGCGTCAGAGAAATTTACAACCGCAAAATGAAGCTGCGCGAATGTCTCGTCGAATACATGCAGTCGAGCATAGGTGTGCGGCTGGACTGGCTGGCGCACACCCCGGTTTGCAAGATCGAATCTTGTTAAACTACACAACAGGGTTGCCAACCTGTCTTCACCAAAGAAAGCCAGACCTTGTCCCAAAAAAGCCAGATAGCAGTTTTGAGGCATATACACATGAAACATGCACAACCACACATAAAATAGACATTGAAACTCGTCAAAAACATCGATATAACACAAGTCCAATCTTCAGAAGCATATTCTATGCCCGTAATTACACTGTCATGCATTTGTTTTTTATCAGTAGCATGGATCATTTTTAGGGCAACAGTAAAAATTTTTGCAATATTTTGTGCACCCTGCATGGTAATAGACCCTCGTCGCAAAAGATTTGTAATGAATATGCAGCTCAGACAATGTTTTGCCAGTGCCAAGCCTTTACGACTGAAAATAAGCCAGAAAAAGTCAGAATTTTCTGGCTTTTTTATTTCCAAAAAAGCCAAAGGTGTTCAAAAAACAACCAGAATTTCAAAATATGGCTCCAAAAAAGCCAAATTGGCAACCCTGCTACACAAGAATTGAGAATGCGCATAAAGTACTCAAGAAAACTTTTAATTTTTTGTTAAACATAGATGTCCAGAAAACTTCGTTTTCCCTTTCCCCTGCTGAGACATTATCAAAAGCCTGAATGCTTCTATGTTAAAAACTGCTGTTCTGAGCTCGTGCAACAGTTCTATCATGCCACCGAATTTGGTAATGTAGCCAATACGGCCAGGGCTTGCGCAAATCAGCCATAGCAGACAAAATAAAGACAATTATTTCGGATAAAGTGAACTATCGTGAAACACAATCTTTAAACATGCGTGGTGGACGAAAGGTCTGCAGTGGTGAGATTGTTTCTGGACGCAGACGATAACCCTGATTCTCACCAAAACCTAATTATTACTTTTTGGCCCATTTACAATGTTCCTTGAAATTTGCATGCGAATTTATTCTGTGGTATTTGCAAAGTCGACAATTTAACAAGCAAAAAGTATGCAAAAACATGTAAATTCCTTTGCGCAGGTAATAAAGATTTTGTAAAACATCAAGCTCAAAGGGGGTTAACCCCAACCCCTTTGCGTACGCCCTTGCCTTTCTATATATATAAAACGGTCTTTAATAGGGAAAAAAATAAATGAACGAACTGAAGTATTTGTATTATTGAAACAAAAAAAGCTTGAGCAAGAAAACGAATCGTTAACTAATATGGACGCCATAATATGAACGAAGCTCATAGATTTCAAGTCTCCATTTCTTGCTGGGGACTTG
>JGI24021J15306_10001106_pt1 | contig 24929 bp, 13 predicted proteins | sample Ectturendosymbi1_FD_15306 | JGI IMG/M metagenome (IMG submission 15306) | reverse complement strand
TTTTTCTTTTTCAAGCTGATTCAACTTATTTTCATATTCAACCATCTTTTTTTGTATTCCATCTAGCTTATTCTCAATAGTTGTTAGCTTATCCAGTCTTTTATTCTGAATGAGCATTGTTTCTTTCAATTCCTGGATGCCTTGCCAGAGTTGANTNAAATTTTTCGAACTTGACATCCTGCTTGGTTTCTTTATANCCAATATCAGTATTCAGCAGCAAGTTGCATATTGTTTTATACAGTATTAAGTTAGGTTATTACACACATTATTACAACACTATCCCCCTGTCTTATTCAAATATAACACAACAAGCTTTAGCCTTACGGCAATGTTCTGATGGATCTGCCTGCTTGGTTCTGTTTTTATCTTTTTGCGATGATTCGAACTTGTACATATCTGTCCTTTAGTAACTGTAAGCCACAGTAGTGACGCAACTGATTCCATCACAATTTATTTCACAGGGAAACTAGTTTCGTGTATTTAAACACATCTTCAGTGTAATGAACCAGCAGTGCCATATCTGGGAAGATGACTTTACGAGACACCATGATCAAGAAGCAGTGCATTACGTTAATCTGTATTAGCTTTTACCCTTTCATTGCAGTTCTTTATTGATTTTAGTTAACATTCAATAATTGTCTCAAGTCTGTGGTACCAAAGCACGTGTTTAGTCTGCTTAATTGGTTTTATCCAGCCCTGGTGGTGAGGCTGAAGTTGNAATTCCACACACGCATGTTCCGGACATTCGACCGCATCACGTACACATAAACAAAAGTGCTGTTTCTGACTGTTTTNTTTCGGCACTGTTTCTTAATTTCGCAGCACTGCTTGCGGGTCAGTATAGTTGCGTGGTGCTATGCATAGGCAAAGAGCAGGCTTTTTCTGACTTCTTTGACCCGTGCAATGCTGAGCCCTAGCACAAATACATTGAGAAAGAAAGATGGTGTTCTGTTCAACATAATTTGCTCTGAGACTCGACGTGTGGCAACTGCTGGACAAAAAGCTGTCCATATCTGATGAGTTTGCTTAAACCGCGCAGGTCGAAAACAAACTACGGCATTTTTGCGAGATAGCTTCACACAACTATTGAAGAGAAAGAGAACCACTAAAGGGTGATACCTTATAGCCAAGGTACACCAGTATTACGTTTAACTTTTACTTGAAAACTTGAAACTGCAGCTTCAAAGCTGCTATTCCTTACTCGTTTCTCTTCGGAAGTTATAAAAAATATCAGTACAGACGTGAAGGCGATGAGTCTACCTCCAATGAAGCTAATCGATCTGAAAATGTTTCAAGGAGTGGTGCAGGAGCTGGGGGGGTGAGGGGGCGCAAGCGCACCCCAAAAATTTTGATTGGTCAAAAATTTGAGGCAAAATCTCAAAAAGTTTGGGCAGAGAAATTTCGACATTTTTCAGCAATCCTCATGAACTTATCTTTTTTTGAGTGTATAAATGAAAGTTTATTGTGTTATAGAAAACACAATAAATATATGCAAAGTCAACAAACTGTAGTAACTTTGTGTTTTAATATGTGAGAGTTGATGAGTAACTAACTCGCTTGAAAGGCTGGGCAAAAAAAGCATTTCATTTACGTGCTTTATTAAATGTACCCATGAGGGAACTGAGTATGCTGCAGGACACCTACTTCATATCAGTAGAGTCCATGCCAGGCAAGTGCAGAAAAGTTGTTTTTTCAAGTTTAAGTACAGTGTTTGGGTTAACTCATTTTGCCATACAATTTGTTGCCTATACGTCCTCAACTAGGTGTTGGGTTTCTTGCTGACAGCAACAGCTGGGATGTGAATGGAACGCCAAACCTCAGAACGTGAGGCATATGTTCAAGAGTACTGAGCCAGCTGACTTCTGACAGTGTTCTTGCACAACCAGCATACTTCTTTTCAGTTGGGTTGTACGAACAAAATTTCAAATTTCAAGTAACAAATTTTACATTTTCACATTTATGGTAACACGGTAGAGGAAAGTACAATGTACCAATAGCTACAGAAAATTTGTAGGGAGAAAGTTTGTCTCACAAAGGTTTTTCGGGCAAAGGGAAATTTGGGAAAAATATCTTTTGCACCTCCAAAAAATTCCTTGCTCCTGCACCTGTGGTTTCAAGGACGATTTATAAATGTTAAGGTAGTCGTTTGGTTTTAGTTATGATTGCTGGCGTAAGCAGAGACAGTTTCCACACAATATACCTTATAAGGGTTGTAGTTTATTTGGATACTCAAAGCCGCTTGGCACGACTATGGACTAAGCAAAGGCTGTTGAAAATGGTTTAAGTGAAATTTGATCGTATGGTATCGACTCTCTGCCCGGAAGCCTGATTTGTACCGCATGCTATTTCGAGCGGGGTTTCTCTTGATTTTCTTTAGGGTAGACGAGATGAGTTTTAGCTTTTTGACAACCAACTACTTGTGTGGCAAAGAAGCACATGCGCTTTGACAACCATAAGCTTCAAATCAAAACTGGCGCATATTCATTCGCAAGATCAAGCTTTGTCGTGAATTTTTGTGAACAGTAAGATCATGGATTTGAGTGACTGTCTGTCACCTGTGAAGATAGAAATGTTGAAAGAAGATTCGCTTGACTTTGCTGCAACAAATGGTATTGTGGCGAAAGCAGTTAAACATACAAGTGGAACGGAGCCTGAACAGGTAAGCCGAGTTTCGACAAAATCAAGTGTAAATGACAATACGAAAAAGCATTACAAATAATAGAAACTTGAGTGGTGAAACGAGTGTTGAGGTTTGTATGTTGTCAACTTCTGATAGCTTTGATGGCGACCTCACGCACAGCACCATTTAAAATTATGTTTTTATGGTATACTTGAGGTTTACAATAAAAATGTGAATGTGTTTCATTAGTGTTGGAAATGGAAAAAATAAAATGTGGCATGTCAGCTTTGCTTATCTTAAACGTTTGAAAGTCTCTATGTTTACTGAAAAAAACTTCAATAAAACAATTATCTTCCCTCTTAAGCTATATATGCCATGTGTTTCAGTCGATTTTATTTCACAGATGACGAGGGACGAATTCTGCAGTACTCAAAACTGAGTAGTGGAATAAAATCCTTTGTTTACAAATATGACGTTATCTTTATCTTTGTTTATACCGTTATCTTTGTTTATACCGCTTTCAAATGTATTGTTACTTGCATGCATGTACATTTTAATATAATGCACGGGCCTCTTCATGACCCTTATTCAGCAGCACGATCTGCAGTTTTGTACCATATAGTTCAAGAGCATTGGTAAATTCGTCTGAAAAAAATCGTGGTTGTGCCTCCTTGTCTTCATGTTCTAAGGGCGTGCTTATTTTCCTTAATCTTTAATCCATCCGTGGTACTACTGGCGACAAAAATCCTTACATGTGGGTGCCGCCGTGGGTTTCATGAATGGCTTGAAATTTAATAGATCTCGGAGTGCCACCAGTTGGTGTTCCTCGTTCTCTTTGGGTCTGGTTTGAATTGGCATGTATAAGATTTCATGTCAGCATTTCTTGGACCATTTAATAACTGCAACAAGCTTATTCTGCTTGTGAACTTCATCTTGTGTAAAGTGACTTAAAACTGAAAGTGTGTTCTTTCATTTTTCTCTCTCACAAAGTTTGGATTTCACAGCTTTACAGTCCTTTGTCTTTCACACTTTTTCCGACACCCATTCCGAGATCCTCATTTCAGTTTGTGATGGAATTGCAAGAACATGTCAACGAACTATTGCACCGAGCAAGTCAAAATCAAGATTTTATGATCAATGCACTGCAAGAGTAAGTTTTCTTGTTTCTATGTACAAGAGCGTCGTGAAACCACGTTAAACTCCAAGTCTCAGTGGTCCTATGTGCACAAACACGACGCCCATATTTTTTCCCCGCTGTGAGCAGTTTTTTGTCGTCATCACTGAAAGCCCAGCACATTTACAGAATGCCTGGTAGGTGATGAGAGGCCTGATGTAGGAAGTTTTATGTTAGTTTTCCGAAGCAGAAATATATTAATGTCACAATCCTATGGGACACCAGTTTGAAAAGAACCACGTTTTGAATATCCCAATTCTTTTTTTGGCACTTGCCATGCACGTCGGTATAACAACCGGAACAAGAAGTAAGGAGAAAAAGAATTATTTTGTGTCAGACTCATGGTCCACACAACAAATGTACTCGAATAACACAATAACACAAACAGTGTCAGTTATAGCGCAGTACAGAGCAAGTGTTAATTGANGAGNACAGACAACACAGGGAGATGACAAACACTGAAACAACGCATAATTANAACTGAATTCACTCATCACCAAATAGTAATCCGNCAGTGGGAAGAAAAATGAAGACATTTTAATGTCAGATTGTGAAGTAAATTGCTAAAATCGTGGGATAGGGATGCGCGCAAAAGCATGTAAATTGTTTTGATCAAGGTTTCAAATGTTTTTGCAAGATATTTTTTAGAAAAAACAAAATCATGAGGCGTCACGAAGCACTCAGAAGGTTCAGATTGCTACGCATAGGCAATGCTGGAGAACAAAAGACGCCAAGACAACGGCAAAAATGATAAATACAAAAGTATCTAAACTAGACGAGAAAGTGAAGTTTTATTATACCCCTTTTGGAATGTCATGATTGATCTGTGGATGCCTGTGTCCGCTAATGCCCAGCACGAGGCTGAACAGCCCGCAAGCACCGTTTTTTAAATCTGCGATATGACCCGACCGGGATTCTAAAGGCCCGCCTACACTGAGAACAAGCCAAGAGTGGCCACGCACGTCGCGGCGTAATTGATGTCTCGTGTCTGCGCGGCTTGACTGTCCACACTTTCTTGGCGTCGCGCGCCGGACGTTGCAACGGGATGTGACGTAATCGTAATAGTTTACATGTTTCTCTGCAGTTTCCATCGTGATGCCCGTATCCATCAAAGCAATGCGGAAAGGCATTGCTGATGACTTTGAATACTTTTGACGATTTCCATAACGTGTAAGTGCAATAGGTGGACGACACGTTATTGTTCAAACACAGTATTCTTGCAGGTAAATAGGTTACCGCCAATTCTTTTACTGGTTTGGAGAAATGAAATTCGCAATCGCATAAGTTCTCAGAGTGGGGTCCGCGGACCCCCAGGGGGTGAAAAATGTGGTGTTTGGGGGTCCACCAAGTGACGAAAACTACAAGAAATTAAGAGCGATGAAGTGCCTAAATTCGTTTGTAGTAAAACAATGATAGTAAACCTCTCCTTTGGACTGGGGATTGCTGTTTGCCTTCTTGAGCCATCCAACTTGTGTGGACAGTGCCGCCAGAAGCGTCACGGCACCATCAAAAGTCCTTGTTAACTTCTTACATCCATGCAGTTGGTTGTCAATCGTCATTGTTACTTCACAACTTCAAGAGCTAACAGAAAAATAGAAAGACAAGTTAGCTATCTCTTAATCCAGTGTGGTCCAACTACAGGCCCGCGAGACACATGTGTCCCGCCAGCATATTTACAAAATGTAACCGTTTTCGAAAAACAAGTAGTTTTCAGGTAAATCTCAACTTAAAATCTAACCCTAACCCTAATTGTAACCTAATGCTAACCCCTAAACCTAACGCTAACGCCTAAACCTAACTCCTGAACCTAAAGTTTGGAAAAAAAGTGATACAGTACCATGAATTGAAACGTGCAACCACAACTGCCAAAANGAAAGTAGCAAAAGTGAGAGTCGAACCAAAAACCTTCGCCATATCAAGCCTCAAACATTCACCTAGGCTAGAAGGCCGGTGGCAATTGTTTTACAAACAGAGCGTTTTATGGCAGTCGCATCTGTAGAAACTACTTGTTTTTCGAATACGGTTGTATTTTGTAAATATGCGTCCCGCTACAGTGTTTTCAGTGGCCCGCGAAAGCATTCAAGAAGTCTTCAAATTAGAAATCTGTTGAAAAGCATGTGAGGGTACATTTGTCTCAATGAATTGCTTGCACTGGATAAAGTACATTTGAACAAAAACAATGAACAGTACCTTTTCTGTTCAATATTATTTTTTTTGCTTTATTCATTTATTTTACAATCAAATTAGAAAGTACGACCCCCGATGCGGCACCTGACCGGGTAACCTGTGTTTAAAGTACCCTGGCCGTCGTTGTATTGAAGAGTACATTTAGCGCAATGAACAAACTACTGCCAAATAAATCTGTCAATATTTATCCGCTAAATACGGCCTTCTCCAAGTGGCCCCCGAGCTAACTTAATTGCTCATCCCTGCAATAGATAATTTTAATTAGAACAAGCACAACATCTTTTGATAAAAATGCATAATACTAACGGTGTTAGAGATTGTTGAGAGCTTCTAAAAATTAGTCGGCAAAGATAGATTTCCCATTTTTTGCAATAACAATGCACTCGATATTTGGAAACACATACATACACGTGTTTGAGTACATTTTGTGCGAAGAAACAAGTCAAATCTAACAACAGAAACGAATGGCAGACGAAACACTGAACGATGTTCTCCGACTTGCTACCACTGACACTGATATTGATAAAGGAATGGTATTGTAAGGGAAGCCTCGACCACAGGCATTCCACTAATAGAGATTTGTATTAAACTGCTGTTTACTATTGTGCAATAATTTCAATGACGCACTCACTTCCCTTTTCAGTTTTAATATATTGTGAATCTGTTGTTTTATACATCATTTTATTGGAAGTGGCCCACAAGTTTTGACGTCTTTGCAAAATGGTCCGTAGGTCAAAAGTAGTTGGCCCACGCTGTCTTAGTAGAATAAGCACATATTTTCAGCAACTTAATAGGCACGAACAAGTAGTACCGATAACTGAGCTAAAATAAAATTCTCTTCATTTTCGCTGTCCTGTTTCTGGGTTTCTCAGCTTCAAATTTACAATGCTGTGGCTATGATGCATTGTAAGAAGTCATTCACTTCACTTCTTGAGGCTCGAGTGTCACGTTTGGTGATAATCGAATCAAAATATCGAAACAGAATGGATGTGAGACGAGACATTCACCTAGATTTGTTCAAAACCAAGCCTAACATATCAAAGCTTATAGGAGAATGTTGCTAGGAGCACAAATCTCACTAAACCTCAAATGAGTCCGTTTAGGAAAAAACTGTGCAAATTTTAGCATGAATAAAAGAATTGTGGAGCATAAAACTGGGATAGACTTAACAGCTTCATCAACACTAAAAAAGCCTTCAAAAATAATTGTGCATTTCGTTCACGTGAAGCCCCATCTGTTGTCTTATTCGTTGTTTACAGTATTTGGGGGTCCACAAAAAACAAATATATGACTTAGGGGTCCGCGCGATGAAAAAGTGTGAGAAACGCTGGCCTATGTGCTCTTCTTATCGACTTTGCAGCAAATGCGATTGTGACGTAATAAGATTCACGAGGCAATTACCATATTTAAGTTGGGTTGAGAACTTGAGGCAGTGGGACGGCTCCAGTGTTGCAGTACGTCACACGAACTTTAAGAACCGGTTTCTTGAGCGCAACTTTGTGATAATGAAAGCACCACACTTGTGAAAAACAGCACGATTTGGGTGCTTTGGACTTCACAAGTGGCTACTACAAAATAGCCGTAATAGTGTTAAAACTCGCCGTAACAGTATTCACTAGCCTGACTTCTAGGACAATATGACCGGATTGACTTTTTTTAGTTATTTCAAAACAAACTTCGGACTATGACCGAAAACAACTCAGCCCACTGGGCGAAGAACGTGTAACCTACGCCGGAAGAACGTAATTATGTTTTTCCTTATTAGGAGGCACGAAAAGCACCGGCTTAACGCAAACCACAAAAACAAATTTCTGACCAATATCGTGAGATTAAGATGTTTTGATTTGCGCAGATATTATTCGAACAAGTTGGTGATTTGTAGCCTTTTTTCGCTTTAAATTGTTAAAAGNTNTTTTCTTGAGTGATTTAACAGATTTTCTTTTAATTCTTCCGCAATNCCGGTGGTGGCAAAGTACAGCCTTGATTATCTCACGTGATAATCAAGCACATGGTTTGAAAAAAAATNCAATCGCTGTCGCACCACAAATGTTTTTGAAATTTTTAACCTTTCATGAGGGACGAAACGGATTTCACATGAATAGCTTTAATATGCTGAAAATTTCCAAACTTTAAGCAATTTTATAGAATTCAACATAAAGCTTGAAATGGCTTGTAACGTGTGGCTGAGCCCCAATGGTACAGTTTAGAAAATGAGGCGGGAAAACGTGGTACCAAATTTCATACCCTTTGCTTTGGCATAGGAAGGTATTTGTTAATTTCTTTCCATGAAAGGTTCATGAGCAATACCTATTCCTAATTATACAGCTTATTATCAATGGATTTAATAAGACGTTTGACAAATGTTTACTGCAATCTTCATTTCTAATATTGATGGTTGTTTGCGAGATTTGGACAACACGAAAGTTGGCGGCCAAAAGTTGACGTCAACCAAAAGTTGCCCATTCGTGTTAGTTGACCATTTTTGACCATTCGTGTCAGTTGACTGTTTTGACCATTCATGTTGGCCATTCGTGTTGACCAAAGTTGACCATTCGTGTGGTCAATCAAAAGTTGACCATTCGTGTTGGTGAAATATGGCTTATACAATGATTTTACCTCATTGCAATTATTACTTTTTTCTTCTGTTTATATTTTTGAATCTGTATGGTTTTTCGCTGGTCTTGCACCATCCAATCAGTGGGGTAATCGTGGAAGGATCGCGCCACTCTTACGAATGGCGATCCGCAATCTTTTGGTGTAGCACAAAATGATGCGCGTTTTGTTAAGTTTTTCATTACAAGTTATCAGCACCGCCAACTTGCGTGCTGGGAAGCTTTTGCCAAACTCAAAGCGGCATTCTTCTGTATCTGATATTACAACATTGGTTTTAACAAGGCAGATATTATACCTGGAACTAGAAATTACCTGAACATTAGCAGCGGCACTAACATAAAGTATGGTTTCCAGCTTGCAACATCAACAGCAACATGCTTTGCATTGCTTCAACATATCCAGTAGTTTGTTATTAGTTTTTGCGTTACGAGCATCCAGGTGCATCTTTGAAATTTTATCATGTTAAAATTTTTTCTTTATGTGTACCAGACTTACTGAAACTGACGATTTTATCCGACGATTGTTGGAAATCTACAAGACTGTAAAGACATTAGACGAGGTATGGATCAAATTCTGCTGCAAAATATTTTATGTCGAATGTGGCTAATAACAAAAACAACTGTCATTTTACTTAAAAAAAGTTAAGTGATGATGAATACGTCCAGTGCAGTGTATCACATGTGTGACGGCAGAAACTTCAAATACTTTAACTGCTTTTTTTATGGCACAATAAAAATTAACCACTGCTCAGTGCTTTATTTACCATATCCGCTTGGAGGTATAAAAAAGTATCCGCCACAGATTTTCTGCAGAGTGCCTTTTTCACCTGTGGTGTGCAAGCCACCGTCTGGCCGTGACAGTGCTAGTGATAATTTCAAAGATGGGTTTCAAAGCCCAAGGATGATTCGTGCGAACTCCAAAATACGTGCTTTGAAACTATTTTCCTCAACAGGAAGAAAACATTTAAGCAAGAAATCTAGATTTTCATCGTTCATTTCACACCAACTTATAGGAGAATTGAAGACCTAAAAGGTTTCAAAGTTTAGGAATTCTTTATAACATTAATGTTTGCCATGACCACTCATGAAGGCAGCAAAGAAATTCACTTTCTTGTTTCTTTGCGGTGAAACCAGATCTGTATGCAATAGTTGCACGTATCGCTGCATATCCGCTGAAAATTCTACATCTTTTTTACAGAATTTGGAAATAGGACTTTTTCGCACTGACTACATGTTTGATTTCGATCCAAACAATTGCACCAACACCATAAAGCATATTGAATCCAATACAATCTGTCCCAATTACGTTGCGATGGGCACCAAGAAGATGGCTGAACTTTATAGATACGTGTTAAGGAAGGCAGGCATGGATGAACACCTCGCTAAGCTTCCAGACGACAACGCGGCTAAAGGCCTAGCCAAGATTTTCGCTCGGGCATGGGAAATGTACGGTAGCAGAGAGGCGGTCTTACTCGTCCTCTATGACGAAGCTGATCGATATGGTTTCGACGAACGATTGTTGGAGTACGAAGTTCTTAGTCAAAATCCGCTCATACGAACTGTGCGAAAGACATTGAAGGAAATGACCGCTTGTGCCAAGTTGGACAGCGAACGCAGGCTGTTTGTGTGAGTTGTTTAATTCTGTCCAAAGTTGTGCATGCACCAATCTCCTGCGCGGATACTTACCTCGCAATTGCTTCCGTTGTGCTGCACGTTTAATTCGGATTAGCTTGCATGAAAGATTGCTTTTGTTGCATCACTTTCTTCTTCCAACTTACCCAACTGCTTACGAGCAAAAGTTTCTAATAAATATGGAACATAAAGTGTTGAACCACAGCCGGTGACCTAGTGGGAAGTGCGTCCGTTTCGGTGCTGGAAGGTTTGAAGTTTGCCTCCCGGCCGGGTCTTACCAAGACCTTGATAGCCTTCTTACCAGGATCACGGTGTGTGGAATAACTGCGGGAACCATTCCAGATCAGGGGACTCCAAACGCTTTTGTCAGTGAGCCACATAAGCTGCTACACACCAATTCTAGAGCGCGACATCTTACAGAATATGATAGCTTCGGGATACGTTAAATTCTACCAAATCAAGAAATGCTTAAATATATTATTTTTTCATTATTGACAAGATGTCTTTGCGGCCGGATGAAATGGCCTCGCCGGCCGGATGTGGCCAGCAGGCCGTAGTTTGGAGACCGCTAATCTAGACAAGAGACACCTTCAGCCGCCAATTGTCAATAAATGAATCTGTCGCATTACATGCGATCTAACAACAAAAATTTGTTGTTTGAGGTTATCAATTTTTTTGATTTTATGGAAAACGTTTGGATATTGAGTGTTTTGACACTTCTGCCTTGGGTCGGCATCAAGTAAAATAGCCAGTACCGGATTTCTTGTCCTACAGTCGCCCATATAAGCTATGGAAAACCCACACCCCCCTTTTCAATCCCACTTCGTTCATTAATTCAATAAATAATATGGATTATATGACTGCATATTACCTATGGACTGTTTTTTTCGTGAGACATTTCGGTCATTTGTCTCACAGTTTTATTAAAACTCGCCGTAACAACGTTTGTTAGCCTATATCAACGGTGCACAACCTGCGGCCTTCGATAATGAAATTTGCAGCCGTCCACATGTAATTTGGAACATAGGATTTGGCGGCGGTGCTGGCGTATATTGAAGCAAAACAAACGAAAGGCAAGAAAATCAATCGACACGATGCGTGGCAATCTGGATGGTGATGTCGTAAAGAATTATAGAATGAATGCACAATTTATGTTTGAATGTGTTCTGTGTTGGTTGGCACTGGGCAGTATATCATATATTTGACTCGAACTCATTGGCGGCCGCACGTCATATAAATCAAAGTAATGCGGCCGGCAATAGCGAAAAGGTTGTACACCCCTGGCCTATATTTTCAGACATTCTGGCCGAAATGACTTAATTTTTTTCGGTCATTTCAAAAGTATTTCGGTCAATGATCGAAACAAAACAGCCTATGGTCTAGATCTGGAAAGAAGCAAAAGCATGATTTGAATTCTACGCAGTGATATGTGTGTGAGTACACCAAACAGCTCGTGGTAGCAATGCCATTGGCCTGTAGCTCAATTATTGAGTACAATGAGGCTATCGGTAATTAAGCATTGTTATAAAGTTTGGCGAGTTTTTGAACAAGACTTTTGCTTAGCAAAAATGTTAGAATATAAGCGTAAAACAATGGAATTTAATAACATACTAGACCATTGATGTGGTCAGATCGACTCAAATGCCTGTGTGGCGAATTGCTTGACATAACGTTGACCTCAGATGAAATTTTATCCGTCAACTGTCTTGTAAAGACAAATTCTACTAATTGCCAGTAACTTTAGTTGTAGCAGGTGCATGGCTTCATTGACTATTGTTCCGTCCAATGCCACAGTCATAAGGTTGCATGAGTTTCAATGCTTCACTCCTCGGATCCTCTTTTGAAAGCTGTCATAATTTTTCAAAGGAGAAGTCATCAAAGCATGGCTTATAAGCTACTGCTCTCTTTCCGATTTCGAACTATCAACTATGACAAGAACGCAGCTAATGTGAAATTCATCCCTTACACTGAGTATGGGCTGATCAGCGTGTCTTTCACCAAGTGGAAATTTCCTAGACGAAGGCTGATGATATTCATCAGATCCATCTGTAAATGTAATGAGACTGTTGCAGAGAGAAACCGCATGCCCATATCCGCTTTAGCACTCTGCAGGCATAGATGTAAAAGCAGGCAAATTTTGGGGGGTGCGAAGGACTTTTGTCCGAATTCTCCCAAACTTGCCCCAAAAAAAACGTCAAATAAAAGTGACCTCCAAAAGAAAAAAAAAGCTCTTCATGTCAATTCGGGGCCATTTTTTCAAATCAAAGCATGTCGGGCGTCATTTTTGCTCAGATTTTCATGGAGTTTGTGAAGGTTCTTAGAGATTTTGCCCGGATTTTATGGGATATTTTTTAAATTTAACAGCTTCTTCTTAGACTACCTTGTAGTTGATAAAGTTTGGGTTCTTTTTTGGAAATTTGTATCGCCAAAAACCGAATGATGTAATAATTTTCATAAAGTTCTTCCCTAAGCTCCAGCCCAGAGAGCCTACAAGGGAAACCGGCCCTCGCTATAACTTCATGATATTTTGCAGCGGTAGCGACGAAGTGGCTGTTGTGTACTACCGTGCTGGCTCCTCCCCGGAACACTACACGTCAGAAGAAGTATTTAGAATTTTTTGCATTTACCTGGTTACTGTTAACAGTAGTGTTCGTGGTTTCGTTACTGTTACAGCGAAAACGCTTTTGGTGAAGCCATTGTTTTTATTACAAATGATAGAAAAACATCGGTTACAAATGCTTATAGAAAGGCCCAATTAACTATCAACTGTTCTTCCTAAAACACTGCAAAATGAAGTGATCTCCAACAAACAACTGCTATATATAATTTTTAGAGAAACAGAACATGCGACATTTTGCGAGCATATTGAAACTAATTGAAGGTACAATAAGTTTGAATTTACTATTTTCCAGCATGGGCGTAAATCTCTTTTTGTGACTGGTTTGATAAACTGAAGAATCGATCTACAGCGTTCGTGAACTGTATAGTATGCTTCAAGGTTTGAAAAAACGATTTACTCATATGTATTAGTGAACTGTTCACTGGCTGTTTGAGGGGTTAGATGCATAACTCGCACTATCTGATACCAAAGGGTACAGTATTCAGCATTTGGCGTGTATAACGTTTTTATATTCATTCTTGTCAAATGATGTTCATCGAAAGCAATTTGAATATTTGTGAAGATGTGGGAAACAAGACTTGCGATTGAAATGAGCCGCTCAGTGAAATGCGGAAGTGTGGCACATCAGCTTGTTGGAACAAAAAAGGTGCAAGAAGTTTTAACGCGCCCTGGGCAAGTGGAAAGATTTGTTGGAAAAACAACAGCTGAAAAGATTCGAAGAACATTCGTTGCACTTCACGCGCTTGATTTGGTTGGTGTGATTTGCTTTTTCAGATAGGAGTCTTTTTGTGGTTTCATTCTGGATTATCTTTCGCGAGTACGCTTGATATACGCTCTTGCGCAAATACTAGTATAGCATTTGTTTCCAAGCAGTTTTCTGCTGGCTTTCGTGAAATATTTAGAGACAAGTAAGCGTTAAGCAGTGGGATTTAAGGCAAGAAGCAAGTTTCAGGCTTCGATCTGCCGCCAACTGCCGTCACCCAAAAGCAAATTAAAAGAAGATGGGATCTTCTAAGCTTGAATTTTTTTGTTAAAGGAATGTTGATTTTGCCCATATATACGATTTAGTCACGTGATGTAAAGTGAGACCATTTCCAGATGTTAGTGAAGAAATGCAGTTTAGGAAAAAAACAAGAAACTTTCCATTATTTTCTAAAGGATCGACGTTTGTTGGCTTTCTGCTGTGATGCTAAGTTTACGAAATTCTTTTGCACACTGCTAGAAGATTCCCTGTAGCTTGCTAAATGAAATAAAACTGCTGCAAAGCGCACGCAAAGCAGCACCATTTGTTGGGTTTGCTGAAACTCCCCCCCCACATGGAAAACTTGAAGTATACGTGCAATGGGTTGTGCTTTGTAAAGCGTGCTCTTGTGACTAGCAAATATCGTTCTAAATATTTTAGTTAACCTGCATGTTTATCTTTGCATTGCAGACCGAAAAGGGCAACGCTGCTTTACAAAATGCTTTAACTAATCCTTGTAATTACGTTCTGAAGCCACAAAGAGAAGGATCTGGTCAGTAACTGTTTGCGGTAAAATTAAAGTTGATGATATTAATCACGAATTCGTTGATTATTTTCTACGAACATTATGAGATCCCTATTTCTCGTTTTCTTACTACGAAAATAAAGAGAGGGCCAAAGCTGGAAAATAATCACATTTACAGAAAGAACGTCATAATAGATCATAAATTGCGTTTCTCGGAATCATCAGTTATTCTTCGTGATGACTAAATTGCCAAAAGATGTGCTTCTATTTTAAAAATTTCTTTTGTTTTGTTAATTTATAGTTTTTCACAATGCACATCACAAAGACAAGCTGCAGTTATCCGTTGGTGCTTTTTGAAAAAGTCAGATCAGTGTTTAGATTACGTAATAAAAAAAGTGGAGATCAATTGTTGGAAAACGCCAGGAGAGAGTTTCAAATAATGATTGCAGATCAAAATGTTTTAAGCAGTGAATAAAACTGACATTTTCTACATTTCTTCGCTGCAGAAAAATATTCTCATGTTTTCATTACGCGGCAGTGTTGCCAAGTAAGAATTGACGTTAACTCAAAACAGCTTGCAACGACAAAATACAAAAGAATAACAAAAAGACGAATTACCGCGATAGAATAACCAAAATACTTTTACTTTTAGAGCAAATACTTTTAGACTGCTGCTTGAGATGTATTTTTGTCGTGTTTCTAAGTACTTCAAACGTTTTTTCAATTGGAACAATCTGCAGAAGTTAATTCAGTGAAGTTGAACATCACTGTTAATTCGGTTAAGTTGATTGCACATACGAATTCTCTGGTTTTACTGATGAGGCTGAAACAATGTTGTTTGGAGGTTGATTGAATAATATTTCTTAAATCTTTCTTTACTTCAACATATCTACTTTAACCTAAAAATCAAGCTGACGTGAGGATTTTGTACCTGAAAATATAAGAGAAAAGGGATGATATCAGATCATTTTTCAATGCTGAAATGTAGGAAAGTTTACTCTTAAACTTTTGACCCAGGCTGTATGGTTGCCAAGCCACAGGTCAATGGCAAAAACGCTTTTTGCGCATAACATGTGACAAATGGAAGTGTTCTGTTTATTTTAGCTAGGCTAATAACGCAACACTTCTGAAAGTTGCTGTAGTGCTATTACTGGTTGTTTACCGCTATCTTTCATATATTTGGAGAACACTTTTCCAGATAGTAACCTCTTCAATCAAGACATATTGGATACTCTGAAGGAGATTGGCGTTGACAAGCGTCGATGTTGTTACATCTTGATGGATAAAATTCGACCTAAGGCAACGCGAAATTATATTGTTGCTCCTGGCAAAGCAACACCTGCACGAGTTCTGGGCGAGCCAGGAATATACGGCGGTTTTCTTGCGTATGTTTTTCTGGCAAAGTTTCAATCGGTAAAAAAGCGATGCAAAAGTTTTATGGAAACGTTCGGTGAAAGTAACAAGTGAATCTTCATGAATTTAAATGCTTTTACTTATAGGTGCAAGAGCAGGCAATTTTCAGGGATGCAAAGGATATTTTCCCCAAACTTCCCTAAATTTGCCCGAAACACGTCTATGCGACAAACTTTCTCCATATAATTTTCTGTACCTGTTGATGCATTAGATTTTTCCCTAACAAGTTGACATAGACTTTAAAATAGAAGGTTTGGTACTCGAAATTTGGTTCTTATGTATCCAACTGAAAAATGTACTATAGGCTGTGTAAGAATATAGTCAGAAGCCAGCTGGCTGGGTACCCTTGATCGTCTGCCTGACAGTTCTGACGTTTGGCACTCCATTCACATTCCAGCTGTTGCTGTCAACAAGAAGCCTCTTGCCCAGATGAGTATAGGCCTATAGCTGTTTCCTTCACCGAAGGCACACATGGTATGTGCGGCATGTATCATATATCATTGTATTTATATTATGACTATGCCATGAGCCTCACAACATTGTCTGTGCAACTGCATGCATATGCAACAAACTGTATAGTAAATGTGTTCATGCAAACACTGTAATTAAAATTAAAATCAAAAGCTTGTCTGTGCTTGCCAGGAATGGACTTTACTAAAATGAGGTTGGTGCCGTGTAGCATACTTGATTAGTGCCGTGCCGTGTAGCATACTTGATTTGTGTCAGCTACTCACCAACTCTCACAAACTAAAACACGAAGTTTCTAGAAGCAGTTTGTTGATTTTACATCAATTTAATGCGTTTTCTCTGACACAAGAAACTTCAATTTATACATTCAATAAAAAGCAAGTATGAATTCATCAATATTGGTAAAAAATGTCAAAACCTTTTTGCCCAAATTTTTTGATTTTGCCCAAATTTTTGACAAATCAAGATTTTTTGGGGAGTGTTTACACATCCTGCTGCCCCAGCACGTATACCACTGGTTTAACTTATAAATTTGCATGAATTTTGATTTGGTAGCGAAATTTCGAAATTTAGTTCAGATATAAAAAAGTCACTTTATTACTTGGCGATACAACCACGGCCGGATTTAGCGAGGACAAACTGGGTACCTGCCCAGAGGCCTTCACAAACTGGGAGCCTCCATAGAAATGAGCCGTGAGCCCCCAGCTTGGTTTATCATATTTACCGTATTTCTCTGACCATTAAGCGCACCGGATTATAAGGCGCACCATTAAAAACTGAATGCCAGCTATTCTTAAGGCACATTAGTGAAGCAAAACTCAGATGGCATTGGAGTGAGTTTAATCGGACAGATTAAACTCCCTTGGATCACCGCACATACCAGGGAGTTGACCCTGTCACACATGCCTAATCCGCTAGACACAAATAGAATAAAATAAAAGTGGTGCGCAGGTTTGATTCGATGTGCGCCAATGTAGTCAGAAGCGTCGTGCAGTAATATCTGTGGTATGTGCTAGGGCAGCTAGGTACTCTATACGCAGCTCATTGTAATTGTTGTTGGTTTATTACGTAACACGATGGTCTGTTTACAATAAAATCGTATCTAACAATTGAATAAATAGCACCATTTACCACATAAAATTGGTTCTAGATGAGAAAGCACAACCAGATCCATACATTAGGCGCACCACATTATAAGGTACACTTTCAATTTTTGAGAAAATCAAAGAATTTCAAGTGCGCCTTATGGTCAAAAAATACGGTAATGTCAATAATCATAAAAATAGTTAATAACAATAGTATTGGGTAACAAAGAAAAGTTTGCATTAATTGAAATTATTGCGATTTTTTCTTTTTTTACTGACGGAAAACTACAACCAACAGTATTTGGGCAAATGTGAACTTTGCGGGTCCCTAATGAAAAACATAAAAAACTAAGTTTAATGTACGACTTTACTTATGATTACACATTTACAGATAACTGATGATAGCGTTTCCTTGACTTTGAATAACATTTTCTTGATGTACTGAGCGTCTCCACACAAAGGCTGCCCAGGTCTCTCCATGTGTCTAAATCCGGCCTTGGATATAACTGCACGATTCTTTCAAAATAAAAAAGTTCTTTTAACCGCAGGAATGGCAACACGTTCTTCATGAACTCAGCAATTGGCCACATGTTCCGAGTAAAGAAGGAGGAGCTTATTGACAACAATGCATATCTTAAAATGAGCCTCAGTTATCCATTGCTTACGGAGGAATGATGCGACATTCGGCTTGGTTGGGCTTTTTCCTGGACTCTTCTCAAACACCGTAGAAGTCGCATGAAATCATCTGCAATGCTTTGCATAGTGTTTTATCCAGGACTTCAATCATGCTATACAGCAATTAACGTGTATCGATCTTGCGAAACTGCTCTTGCCATCTTCTGTATATTTACTGCTTGGGGCGAAGTGTATTTGACTGCATCGAATACCCGAATACTGCATCGAATACCCGAAGCAGTATTTATCGAATATGAGGAACTTGCGGTGAAATATTATCACAATCCGTCGAGCATTTTATATTTGATTACACGCCATTGCCTGCAACAAATATTTCTTTTACCAATCGAAATACCAGCTGCAGATATTGTTCGGGTGACCACAAAAACTTGTGAAATGTTGTTTTTACTTCAAAATCCATTTAGGCATATAGGACCATTAGAGTTGTGGGAGATAGTTGCATCTTGCGTGACACTGAAAACGTCTGAAGAAAGTTAACTAAAAATCTACTTCGAGTTCTGAGCAATGTTTCCTCTCATTTTTATTTACGTTGTGGAAAATAAGCCTCTGAAAATAAAATAAGCCTCCTGACTTGGTCCAGGGCATTTGTAAACGATCTACGATAAAGTTAAGGGTACGTGAAATCGAAGCTGTGTTTGTTGAATTTATACAAACTCATAGCGTTGAACATTGAAGTAAAACATTGAAAATCTGCCTATAAGCTGAAGTTTCAAAAATTGCTTTCTGCCAAATTCCTTGATTGATCATTTCAATACCTGAGGTCGTCCAGGGCAAAAACACCTTTGCAGGCCTGGATTGTCAAACTTATACGTTTTTGTGTATGTTCGTAGTAAGTACTTCATCAAAATAACTCGTGCATTTTCCGCCTTTGCAAATAGAAATAGTTTTTGCTGCAGACTAGCACAGTGGGGTGTTCTGATACTGTATGTTCAACCGAAGTAAACAAATTACACTCAAGTCGAAAATAATGGACGCTGCTTTCACAACCCATTTCAGAGGTAGGCAACGGGATCAAAAAATCGTTTAGCCGCTTACAGTAGCCAAACTAGAGGCAATGTAAGGACAACATTACACAAAATTATACCCACGCCCATTGCAGTAATAATTGCAAAGCCTAAGAAGTAGGAGTCATTTGCTATCCCTGAATATTTGAATGTCTCACTTCGTTCAACAAAAATTAGATTCGTAGGTCTAAATGAGTCATTCTCAGCTTGGGCGATGTCGAATGACAAGGGGGTGAACAAATCGAAGGGGCGATATGCGGGCAAAACTATAAATGCGGCGAAAACGCTGAATGTTCGTTTGATTAACTTCAACAGAATCCAATTATAATACACTCACGCACGTTTAACACATTATTTGATCACTACTTCACGCTATTTACTTGGTCACAGTTTTTGCATTTCTACGTAAGTTTTACTCTATTTATTGTGTTGTTATATATGTCATCTCCCAACATTTTTCATTTTACACTTCTACGTTTTTTCTGTGGCATGCTGTCACACATTTCCTAGAACGTGATGGGCAGTTTTGCGTTTGTCTATGTACGTCATACTGCTCATTGTTTCTTGTTATTGGTGAGTTGCATGTTATATGTGGTTAAAAACTTTGCCCTGAGGACGTTTACTTGAATAGGTGGGTGAAACGTCGGCAAAATAATAAAATATGCCAGAAGATCGAATTTATCTGCTTGATTTGCAACCTAGTGGCAAATGGTACGCAGCAGCATGAGTAGCAAAAAGAACAGTGCACACTCAACTTCCTTGTTTCTTGCTAACCTCAGTATACCGTTACAATTAATTAATTGAGTGCGGTGCCAAAGCGGTTAAACTTTACTGCGGATATTCCACGTGCTTGGGTTTAATTTGGCGATGTCACAATGACTTCAAATTCTAAGTTTTGCAATGCGATAGTTTGGCTTGACTATAATGACTATAACACTACAGACCCCTTTTTCCACAAATATCAGCTGAGACTGTATTAGTGCTGTTGGGATATACACAATCGTTCAGTGAAGAACCTCTGTGAAGAAAAAAAGATCCCAATGAAGAATATACGGCAATGCGCGACAGATGATCCACCGGCTATGCTTAGGAAGCATCGAGGAGTCATAGCACTTATGAAAGGAGAAATTCCTGGACTTCTTGCTATTCATTGCTTAATTCATAAGCAGCATTTGGTTGCCTGGCATCTCAGTGCTCAACTGCATCACTCCCGGAAGCATGTTGATAAGATGCGTCAATCAGAAAGCTCATGCTCTCAAAGATAGACTGTTCCGCTCAAATAGCTGTAAAAATGACGACAATTTTGAACGTCTTTTACTGCATATCGCAGTACATTGGCTTTCAAACAGTGCTTGAATGAGTCGTTTTCATGTCTTTAATGATTCACTTGATGAACTCCTCATTGGCATTGGCGATCAACTGGCTGAAACAGTGAAGCCTTTGAAAATGATATCGCTTATCTCGCTGATATTTTTCAAGCCAATGAATGAATTATACAAGAAATGTCATGGAGAAATGATTACTCTTGTCAGATCAAAGAGTGTGGTCACCTCTTTCATTGAAAAGCTTTCCTTCTACAAACAAAATCTTGGTCGAAATATTTTATTCCAGTGTCCAAATCTCAGTTAAAATGCTGTTGCCGAAAAGGATGAAACAATGTTTGTATTTAGAAACCGTCGTGGAAGATATGTAAATGCGAATTTCAGATCTTATTGACCTTCATGTTCCAAGCTGGATACTTAACCCATTTTCTGCAGAACCTGCTAACATAGAAGTTTTAACTCAAAAACCAGTTCTTCAACTTCTAAAGCGACGATAAATCCAAAATGGTCTTCAAAGAAGAGCGATACGATTTACTTTGTTGCTAGGTAGCTGAGAGATATCAAACGCTTCTGGAAGAAAGCGAGGGTGTGGTTCTATGATCATTCCCAACATCATATTTGCTTGAAAAAGGGTTTTCAGATGTGACCTCATGCTCCCAAAGCAAAAAAATTTCTTATCTAGATAATGGTAATGGTTTATTATTTCATATGACTCAGTTAATAAGCAGAAGCAATACAAAAAGCCATCGCACACTAGGTAAACCAACCGTCAGTAAACATTAGAGCAAATGAAACTATAATGGCATAATAGCTGATCAGTTCAAACAAAGAGTGGTACTGTATCATATAGGATTGCTGAATGACCATGGCGGTCATCTAGTCAACCAACCCTGTTTATCACTTTTTGAAAAGTGTTGAAACACAATATTTGGAGATCAAATAAGCACAGTTAGGAAAACAAAACAAACAAACACGAGTACGGTGAAGAAAATGTACAAATGAAAGTTCATGCCTATGTACACAGATGAGTAGACTGAAATTGATTGAAGGAATTTGTTGTGGTTAAGAATCTGTTTGAACAAAATATAAAAAGAAAAAAGTAACAAAAACTAATTAATGAGGTACAAAAGAAAAACAAAGCAAAACAGAAAAAACTGGAGTGTACTTTCATTCCGGAAATAATGTGATATGCACAGGAAAGAAAAAAGGCAAAAAAGAAAATATACATTCAAGTAAACACAATTACAATATACGAGAACTAACGGTATTTTGCTCTAGATAAGTAAAATGTTGCTAGAGTTCATAATTGTGTATCTTTTTCATGTAGGAAGTGTTTCTTAAGTTTCCATTTAAAAGTAAGAGTGGTTGAAGATTTAATATCGTCTGGTATTGAAGACCACACTTTTGGGCCAACAAATGTAAGGAAACATTTTCCTGAGGAAGAGTTAACTCTAGGTAGAAACAGGTTGTTAGAGGTTGATAGTCTTGTGGAATGGGAATGAATTGAGCTGATTGGAATAAAATAATCATCAAAATGGTTTGGAAGCAGTTTGTTGTAACAAGAGTGCATGAATCTACCTACTTATAAAGTATATAATTTGGTAAGGCATAAGATGTGTAAGTGCTGGCAAGGTTCTGCTAGAGATTCCGTTTTAGTTGGTCTTATTAGTTTCATAGCTTTATTTTGGAGCTTAATGAGAGGCTGAATGGTTGCATTTGAAGCACGTCCCCAATTGAGGATTGAGTAATTAAGGTAGCGGTGGCTTAATGAGTTATAGACAATTTTCAATACAGATTGTGTTGTACAATGTTTAAGTTTGGATAGAACTCCACAAGCTCTTGATAGCTGAGTTTTTACCTTTTGTATATGTTTCCAGCTTAAAGTATTGTCAAGAAGAACATCTGGGTATATCAGGTTATCTTTGGGGGCAATGCTATGGTTATTTCTAATAATTTTGAAGGAAGTAGGATTGTGTTTTTGAGAATTCAACAGCATAAATTAATATCATCAGCAAATAAAGTAGTATGAAAATAGGAAGCTTTTGTGATATCGTTAATGTAAATAAGGAAAAGCAAAGGTGAAATAACACTACCCTGAGAGACTCCGCAAGATATCTTTTTGTAAGAAGATTAAATGTCCCAAGTGTAGTGCACTGCATCAAATGCAAAAAAATTGAGAATAGTTTATGGGAAACACCTATTATACCATTGTGATGAAGTTTATCAAGTAAAACGTCATGGTCACAGCAGTCAAATTCTTTTGATAAGTTTAGAAATAAGGAACATGTTATAAATTTATTATCTACATTTTTGAGCAGTTCATCACAAATAGTTGTTTTGGCTAATTCTGTTGAGTTATTTTCTCTACAACCGTGTTGTCTTTCACCAATTAGATTGTTTTCTGTCAAATAAGAATATACTCTGTGGTAAAGAACTTTTTCAAATAACTTTGACAATACTGGGAGAACAGAGATTGGTCTATAATCAGATGAGGAACTTGGCTTATGAACTTTTGGAATTGGAGTGATGTGGTCAATTTTCCTGGAGTCCGGGAATTCACCAATAATCATGCATTTGTTCAAGAAATTGGACAACTATTCTGACACACTGCAACCTGATATTTTCAAGACTTTGGATGGAATGTCATTGAGAGAACTATTAGATTTCATTTTAAGGTTTTTGATGAGAAGTTGGATTTCATATGCATCAGTAGGAGCTAGAAATAATGAACTCTTTGAATTCATATGTTTGAAAAAATGTCTGTAGGTGGTAGGGGATGGCTTTATTTTTGCAGAAAGGGATGTATCAGCTTCTGAAAAGAAATTGTTCAATTCGTCACATTGTTTTTGACATTTGGAGTCTTCAAAAAGCTCCTTATTTTGTTGAGATTTGTTTTTGATTGATATTATTTCATTGACAAGTTTCGATGTTTTTTTATATCATGATTGCATTTTTGAAATGCTTGCTTATAATAATGTTGCTTGGAGATTTCTTTCAAGTGGGTAAGTTTATCTGTGTAAGTTTTGTATTGTCTAATGATATTTGGGTTGTTAGTAGTTAACTTCTTTCTCTAGAGGGTATTCATTTTTGAAATGGAAGTTAAAATACCTTTTAATGAGCCATGGTTTGATAAAGGAACGTTGCTCTTTTCTGGAATCGACGGAATTACCGACTTACCTTACTATAATGTCTCCTAATATTGCCAAGCTTTTTGAAGGTCAGCAAGCACAGCCGCCGCACTGAGCACATGGTTCTTATACATGTTTTCATTTCTTTAATTAAGATATTTTTAAAAACTACCTTGCGTCTGCTTTGTTTAATTTGACGTAGGGGGAATAGCGGCATGTCCAGAACAAAATCAGCCAATAAGACAAACGTTTGAGAAGCACTTCCCTAGATGTTGTTGGCATTTGATCGATTAAACATGCGTGGTTCGAGAACTGTGGAGCTGGACNATGGCTGGATACTCTTTTGCTTAGGGGTTGAGTCAACACATTTTTNGCAGTCAGGTATGGTCAAGCTCGTCAGTCCACTGCTGACAGGCTGGGTTGATGACTGAAGCCCACTGGAAAGAATAGTGTACAAGTTGATATTGAAGTTGATGGACCGTTCCCTGTCTTTGATATGGGTATAAGGCTCAAATTCAAGTGCACTATACCCGGAATCCATGCAGGAATGTAGTGATGCCCTGAGAAGATTTAGAAGCTATCAAATCCACGATCCTTACAGGAGACTTCAGTGCACACGTTGGAAATCACGCTGGAATGTGAAAGAGGCGTGATTGGTCAGCATTGGTAATTCTAACTTAAATGAAAACGGGAGGCCCCTGCTGCAACGGTGTTGTAGCAACGTACTGCGCATCATGAACGCTTTCTTCCAACACAGGGAAATAAACAAGTGCACCAGGTACACAGATCCACTGGGTCAACGACCACGCCTCAGATTTTTGTATTGTTTAAACTAAAATAGTTGCAGAACTGTCAGCCAATCACGACTTGGTTGTCTGCAAGCTACGTATGGAAAAAGAAACAGGGCCTTGCACGGACGTGCAAGACTAGAGGTCCTACCGAATGAAGTGGGAGGATCTGGTGGGCAAGGATGCAAAAATAAACCTTTGCAGACAGCGTATCGTTCTTGTTCTGAGAGCTCCCAGAATGCACAGTGGACACAAAAGAGAAGTGGTGGCTGTTCAATGTTCAATCAGCTGTAATTTCATCCGCTGGGCAGTTATGTGAGCAGAAAAAAAGTTTAAAATGCAGTCTTGGAAGAATTTCGGACCTAAACTAGATTCCTACCACTGGCAATCCAACAAAGTATTCTGACAAACCACCCGGCTTTTCCGAGGTTAAAGATCCAACACTGCACGTTCAAACAAAGACTAAAACGGCATTTTACTCAGCATTGAGGGATCACTCTTTGCATGTTTCATAACTCTTTGAACCCAGTCACTATCATTACCATCAGGCACACCATTCTATTTGAATAAGATGCAGGTGTAGTGGTGTTACTGTAGCAGTTGTAAACCATAGCAATAACTTTATCTTAACTGCTGGACTGATATTCATCTAATTTTGAAAGTGGATAAATTGCTGAACTTGGTATCTAACTG
>JGI24021J15306_10001104_pt1 | contig 24934 bp, 14 predicted proteins | sample Ectturendosymbi1_FD_15306 | JGI IMG/M metagenome (IMG submission 15306) | reverse complement strand
CGCGAATAGCTGCAATAAATTTGTTTCATTTCGATCTTGATAAGACATGTAATTACCCACACTACTGTGATGAGAAATGCACATCCGCGCCTTTTTGAAAGAGCAGAGGGAAATGCCCGTGTCACTTTCCTACTTTCCGGCGTCCTTGCTTCTTTTCACACAGTATAAAACTATTTGGCTTACTGGTATCAGCAGTAACTGTCACGCTGCATCACTTGCCAAGATGCCTGCGTTCAACAGTTACAGGCGGCAAAACACCTATTGCCGCAACTTGAAATGAACCTTTGAAGAATTGGTTGTCATGTTATTGCTACGCAATAAAGGCCAATAGTGGAACAATTCTTTCCCAAGTTTCGCAACCTGCCTCTGCAACCAAATGAGTGGGCATGAGTGAACCGTACGCAGCTCATCACGGTATGATACCAGAACAGTGAAGCTGGCTCTTGTGCAGTGTGAGTGTCATACCGGAAAATAAATTGCCATTGCAAGAATTAACTCAGTTAATATCGGAATTAAACTGTTGACTTCAGGTTTTCTAGACATTTTCGTTCGTATGCCAATTACCAGGGGGAGCAAATGCCTATCCCCCTGCGGACGCCCATGGCCCCCCAGTATGAAATAGTTTCCTCCACAAATGTTGGTAAGCTGATCATAGCAAAAACGTCGCATCACGGTTGACTGCACATCAAGGACGTCATAAAAGTTGCCAAAAGTGACTTTGCATCCCCCGAAATTCTGGAAAGTTGTGCTTGTTTTCGAAATGGTATACCTTTTTTTCGGCCTTCAAGTTATTTTCTATGGTCAAATGACTTCGATATTCAACAGAATTTTCTTTTAAATAGTCTGTGATTGATTGATATTTTGCCACTGATGGGCAGGTAGTTTTGTTAACAAATTTCGCCATTTTGCTAGACAATCGTGATGTGCAGGGATGTAACGAGGTTAGATGGCGCCTGTGGCAAGAAACAAGTTTGGCGCCCCAATGTTCAAACCTGAGGTCTTTCGGAAACAAATGTACTGTTTTGAAAAGTGCTTGTGACTTTTTGGTCCCCCATAGTGATTCCGCGCCCGCGAAATTGTGCCCCTTTACCCCCTGGTTACGTTTCTGGTGTTATGCAATAAAAATCGGAAAATTTTCCGACAATAAAAAAAAATTCAAGTCCGATGGTCATGATCTTCTATTCCATGAACATCTGCAATTTTCGAACAAAATACGGTATGGATCTTGCACAGACTGCCAGCAAAGGTAACTGGCAGCGTTTCAGGTTTCTTCGTGCAGATTTTTTCGGCATGGGCCTGTGCTTGTTTTGCAAGCAATAAAACTTTTCCAACATCAACAAGTTTACTTTTTTAAAGTTAGATAAGTTTGACAATAATTTCTAAATTCTTTTGAAGGCCGCTTCTGCTCCAGAACCGCCGGGTAATGGTGAGAAATTGATTTATCAAAAATGTGTATGGTTATTAACCGTGCTTGTTAAAAAAAGTTACATGAGCAGTTGGGTCTTCACTGCTATGCAGTCGGTACACATCCGGATGAACTCGTGCTTGAGTCCCCCCTTAAAAAAATCCTGGATCCGCCTATGCTAGAGTGTGTTCTTACCAAGAAAAAATATTTTCACAGGCGAGAGAGTAACTCCGCAAGAAACAACATTCACCCGAACAATAAGCTGAAACCAGAGACTACAAACAAAAATACGGGAAAAATAACGTGTCACTATTCAATATGGCCAGCCAGGCTGAGTGTGAAAGGTGCTTCGAAACAGTTGTGATTTTCAACTACATTTCAGGTGCTCTGGTTAACGCCACTGTTTTAACGTTGCTGCTTAAAAGTGTTGCTGGAAAAAACGTTTCAGTCGCGACGTTTTAGCTAACACTGCCAGATTTTTGCTCTATTTCTCCTTTGAACCTTTGTGATTTTTAGCTGCTAATGGCAACATAGATTTCGGCATAGCACTAGCTGAGCACTGCAATCCCGTTTTCGGCTCTTTCGATCTACAAATGGACTGATTAAAACCTTTTCTGACGGACCACGCAATAACATGCGGTGCAAATTGCTTGACCAGCTTCATATATTTATGATGTACATAACGATAGTAGTCATCGGAAGAAGAGTGCGTTTCTACCATATGTTACCGTTTGTGACGAAACAAAGGTCGCAGTTTGGCTGCGGCTACCTCCAGATGACACAAGAAGGTACGGAATCACTGATACTAAACAGCAACCACATCAGAACTAGCTTTAGCAGGCAAATAGTATCGTTTTCGTGACGTTTGTGCAGTAGACGTGACGCACGAGTAGATAATCATACCCATGCCAAAAGAACGATTATTAGGAAAAGTTGCAAGCAAAATTCAAATACTTGTATATTTGCATTGAGCAAAACTGAAAATATTCATATTCAGTAGTGACTACTAAAACTGGCAGAAAGGCAAACTTGCAGAGAAATCATTAATGATAATTAGGGCAACATCAGAAGATAGAGTTGTATTCTTGTATCTCTTCTGACTCACGACAATTTTTCAAACGAGTGTCTTATTTAAAACAAATAAATGTCATCACTGGGGGCCCCCTTGGAGAGGAGGGCCCGGGGCAATTGCCTCCGTTACCCCTCCCCCCCCTAATCCAGATCTGGTACCTGCAATGACGCAGCGCTGAAAGAGATTCTTCCAAAAACCACCTACTTTTCACGAGGTGCACGTTCAGCTCTTCGCTGTACGGGAACGTGGGAAGTTTGGAAATTTTCCAATCATATTGAGGAAAACCGCTTTTGGCAAGAAACGTGTTGTTGTATTTAAATGAGTAAATCCTTGGATTGCATTGGGTTTTCATGCTTCATATGGCAGCCCTTAAGAAAATCCTTGTGGTAACGCTTGGCAAATATCCTGAAAAAGCTCAACACGAGCGGAACGATTTGTAGATCGTTATACGCTATGTCCCACTGCGTCAAGCCGTTTACCTGCAGCTACGTAGAAACGATTGTGACGATTTGAGCGTTTGCTGAAATTTTACCTGAGACACATCAAAAGAAAAAATCAACCCACCATGACCTGCAACAATAAACAAAAATATTCTAGTGAACTGAGCAGCATAATAGTGAGCATCTCATTTTGCCAACTGCTGCATACAATTTTTGTTTTGTATTAACGCTCAATTTACGTTCGTGTGTGCAGAGGGCAGACACAAGTGCTTGATGAGCGTCTATAAGCACGATTCGAGGATGCATTTTAAATTCAAATTGTAATGTAAAAAAGATGCGAAAAAATCTCTGGTGACAAGTATCGCACACTTCATCGCAAAATTTTACTTACAAAAGAGCCAAGTATAAAATCATAAGAGTGCTGAATACTCAAGTAAAATTGCGACAAATTGCTTGAAAAGACATTTATCAGAATAAAAAAAGAAATTCTAGGTATAAAGATTTTAGTTTGTTCTGAAAAAAGATACTCGTGGCATGTATAGTGTGTTTCCCCTTGAATGAGATCTATTTTGCATTATATTCACTTAGCAATAGAAATATATAAAGATTTTCAATCCGATGAGCGAAAATCTGTACATTACTCGCGATCCATTGATTGAAAATGTTTCAAACAGAAAAGTACCTTCCTTCTAACAAATACTGCGTCTACGTCAGCTACATTCAAAACAGTAGTTCTTAACCTTTTCTCTACCACGCCCCCCTTTAGTAATTTTCCTGTTGCAAGCCCCCCTGACATTAAGTAAGTCATAAAGACAAATGTATTTATTCGTAAATTAATTGATCAATCTTTCCATGTTGCAAAGTGCGTAAAGGCTCGCGCCACCCCTTGAAATTTATTGACGCCCCCCCCCGGATAAGAAACACTGATTTGAAAGGCTTCTTTCTTTCACTGCTTTGCTGTAGTGTCAAGATCTGACTCTCAGATCGATCTAGCATGAACTTAAGTCCAATGTTTGTAGAAAACAAGAACACGTTTGGTAGCAGATGTTTTTGTAGTTCCAATATCAACAGCATTACGTGGATTCTGTTTAAACAACACTTCTCACTAAATGGTTTAGACTTTCAGTAGTCAGGTATGGCGAAGGGAAAAAATTGTTAGAAAGAGTGCATTGATGCAAATTGCATGTTTTGCTAAGCTGGAAATGGCGTTGGTCGTCAAATTGTTTAAGAAATTTAATATAGTTGCCAAAACGTCGCAAAATAATTCATTTGTTGATAAGTTTGAAAAACATATCTTGATTTCTTTGCTAGAATGGTAGCCTAAGTGTAATTTGTGTACAGCAGACGATCTTTTACAAACCTTCCTTGCAATAAGAGAAAATTTTTCCGGGTATACCCACACGTTGACACGGTGTATTTGCATGGACATGACTAGACCTTGATGTAGTCAGCGATTAGAAGTATGTCAGTACTCAAAGTTGTGCGAAATCAGTTACCTTGAAGCTCATTTTCAGTGGTTCAGTATGTCTTTCCAATGTTAATTCAGTAATAAGCTCTGCGTCAGAAGGAGTGCAAATGTCCGCAACACAAACGCTTAATTTCCAAACTATCCACCACAACAGATCACCAACTAACCAAGCAAATCAGAACTGGTTGTTTTTCGAGTGAGCTCGATCAGGCTTTAAACGGTTTGTTTAAAACATGTTAATACAGTAAATACGCGTACACCATTCTGCGTTATTAAAAACACGTTGATCTTTTGGTGAGTAAATTTCATCCCAAATCCAGGTGAAGCCAGTGCATAGTCGGAACAAAATCTCTTTGCCTACATCATTTATTTGAAATTAAGAACGTGTGATATATGTGCAGAGTAGTGTAAGCTGTCTCAGAGTAAAACATCCGGTATCAAGCGCTCAGAAATGAAAATACCTTTTGAAAGAATTGCGTTCGAATTCCCAAACGTCTGTGGTAAACCTTACTTATTTTGTAGGAGGTGCTGCCCATAAACTAAATCGTAGATTTTTTAATTGAAATTGATGGAAAATTGATTGTGCCATATGTTATACGTTAGGACTGTAATGGGAGTATTATGTTTTGCTGGGTTTTATTTATCCTCAGCACAATTTACGAATTTTTCTCCGGATTCATCGATGTTTACTTGATCTTGTCTTATCTGGAACAAAAATGTTGAACCCAGCAGCCAAGAAGAGCGACACAACAACAAAAAATGCCCTATCAAGTAAGTTACAGCAACTTTTGCCTCGCGCGGAATTCATGTGAACGACCTCATTGCGCCGTTGGGCAGGTTATTGTTTTTTTACCAGCACTATTATGCAACTGTCCACTCATGCTTTAGCAAAGTAGCAGAAATGAGCCTGTGGGTGTGCAATGAAACTTGTGAAACATATTTTCATATTCTATGTGTTCTTTAGTCTGTAGCCAGACACATTTACCAAACAATATAAAAAAAACTCTGACAAATTTTGGTAATTTTTAAGAAAAATCAAAGACGCCAGTCATGAACAAACTGGACAAAGCACAGAAAAATTCAGCGAAGCAGATAGTTTTTCAGGTTGTGGAGAATTTTTCATGTCGTAAATATAGTCGAAGTTACAATCTTTAGTAATGCAACCATTTTCATCTTAAAAACAATCCTTGCTCAGGTCCAGAAGGAAAACCAACACCGCTGGTACCATTAGCCAAAATTTTTCCCACCATAACTGAGGCTTACTGAAACGTTTTACGAGCTCAGACGCATTTTTCAACAACTCAGCAATTTTTCTCATATTCATCTGACGCGCAAAAAAACAATTTTCAGCATTTCCAAAAAATTTTTTTTTTTAAACAAACACAATTTCCCATGAAAATGTGGGAGGTACGCATACTAAAGACACCAAAACGGCAAGAAAAATCCACAACGTCCGCCAGTAGCCCTTATTGGCGGTCAGTTGAACATCAAAATCATATTATGCTCGAAGCTTGCGGTCGGTTCTAAATGCAACAGAAGTAACTTATGTTGAGACATGAAAATATGTTATTTTGAGGCATATTTTAGCATTTTTGATTTAGCTCACAAGCAAATTAAAATGTTACGCAATACTGGTACTACCACACACGCAATTGTCACACGTCACGTACCCATGCCCCAGTTGGATGTACCAATGCCCAAATTGGACATATATCCTTTTGTTACACGACAGGTATTCATGGCTAAATTGATCACATATTTCTTTTATTATACGACAAGTGTCTAAGGCCTAGTTGGCCAAATAACCACTCCCATTACTCGTAAAATACAAAAATACAAAAGTAATACATATTTTGATAGGACTGCTCACTGCTCGACAGAGGACACAAAAAATGCAGCTACTATAAAAATGAACTCTAAACGTTAATTCTAAACTATACCTTTCTCAAGGTCTTACCCTGCCTCTCAGGATTTTACCCTGCTGTTCGGGGTTTTTCCCTGCTAAAACCCAGAAGCGGTATCCAGATGAGGAATGTTTCGCTTGGATCATCATTGTAATACTTGACACATTGCATTGTTTTATTACCTAACTTCGTAAACGTCCACCATGGGTTTCAATGCAGTAAAACATAAAAAATAAAGGAATGATTTAATAAATTCTCGCCTACTAAAAACACATGAGACATGCTGTGTAATGTCAATTCATACGTGAGAGTCTGAAGTGAAGGTGAGCATTGTTGTGAGACTACTAACGATTAGCCAGAATTGTGGAATTTCACTTCCGTCAATACTAGGATTGCGGGAAAAAGGCAGAATCTGGCATGTCCTTGGGGCAAAGCACCTGCGGTGCTTGTTTTGAAACGAACAAGCTTCACTGCTGCAATTATCGCATTTCGCTCTGCCACATCAGTTGCATTATGTGAAAAATTGGAAACAGCCCAATTTCTGTATCAATAGAGGCAAGACAAAAAGCGAAGGAATAATATGCATAAATTAAAGAAAACAACGCTTTCTGAAGGTGGTTATTCAAAAGGTAGAAGCGAGTTTTGAAAAACAGTCAGCCTTGAATTTCCAAAAATCACTGTAGAGCGGTTTGCACCACAAAGCATCAAGCCAACAGTCTTTGAAAAAAGAAACATGTTTTCTACAATACCGCCTTTGAAATCCTCTTAAACAAAGTGTTCTGTCCAAATCGAAAAACGCTTTTCTCATCCCAAAAGTTTCCCAAATAGTTTCAAATCAGCAACAAGCGAATTTGTTTCTACACATTTTACCACAATAGAAGCATTCACTTGTTTTGGTTTCACTCAAAACGTTACACAATTACTATATAAATCCAGTTCCCTTTTATGTATCAGTGTAAAAATATGAGTATAGGCCTATTTATTTGGCCAAATTCTTTTTTCATTAATGCTGTACTTCAAGCATTCGGTGTTTTTCGGCCATTAAACCAAAAGTTTCAAAAGTTAAAGACTATTTTATGAACTACTGTATTTTGGTCATTCATAGAAGCATCAAGAGGACTCTCTTCAGGGAATAGTGACAAGAAGACCATGTATCACAAAGCCAAAACCGTTGACCTTTGAAGGTTATCTAAAAATGATCCTACAACAACCAAGTTGGATCGAGATGACAAAAGCGATGGCACCTGAAGATTTTTTGAAAATGGGTTTCGTCGTACGCTGAAAAAAACATCCCAGGCGGATGAAGGGCATCGTCGAGTAAAAGCAATCGAGCAGAGGTGTGCGGCTGAAATGGCGCACACTCAGGCAGGTCCAGCCCTGGCTTGTGCGGGACCCAATGCAAGACCTAGGCGCGGGGCCCCTCTGAACAGTGGTTTTATGATGTCAACGCGCTTAGTCAACCCGACTATGGCATTTTTGATGAAGACGCTTTTGCAAAATAGCCTATATGAATATCAAAAACGGCGGCAAAATATTGGAGTTGATCTGTATGTAAGCTATATGGTATCACAAAAGTTTACTTTATATTTGAAGGGGCGTTGGCATAGCTCATGTGTCCCTTAGCTACGTCCATGTTTATGATTAATAGCTTGCTTCTGTGGTTGAAATTAGACAGTGCGCCGCTACCACTCGCAATTAAGCCAAAAGTTGTAAAGGAATCTCTGCAATGGAGATCCGAGCGGCGAGTGCAAGTAAAAAGTTACTTCAGTCAAACCGCACTGACAAGTGAATTGAACTTACGATGCAATTACTTCACTTTTGTTGAACGGCACTACTTTCGTTCGAAGAACGACTGACTTGGAGAAAACTTCGAACACCAAGTGATTACCTTTCCTGCTTTCGCTAACCACAACTGCACACATTCTTGGATAAAGGTAACTGGGCGCACGATCAGCTATCCATGCAACCGGCCAAGTTTTCCCCAAAGCCCAAGTTTATAGCTATTCTTCATGTATGTGCTTGGATGCCAATGCAAACCGTTCTCTATTAATTAAAAATGTAATTTCCAAAATTTTGCAACTACCATGTCACAGATGTAGAATAAACGTACCAAACGCAGTATATAATGCACAAGATTGATTGATGTTGCAGAAGCTTATAGCTGCCTAATATAACGATAAACAGAAACGAGTGAGCTGGATGACATTCACAAAATTTGCCTTGGCTAGTTAAGCAGTGCAGCTTAAGTGTCCTGTACGTTTATGTATCTGGACTCTGGAGTAGTGGATTTTCTACCTAATTACGCAAACAGCCAAACACAATGAAAGATCGGTGGAGCAGCAAATGATAAAAGTGATGAATTGAGTCCAACGAGAAACCCTTCGTTAATCTTTACTCATCTTCAAACCATTCAACACTTGCCTGCAAGTGACAACAAGACTTTTCATGCTCAGCTAAGCGCACACTAGCATTGCACCAGTCAGAAAACCAATCAATGGATAACGCGGCGTTAACAATGGAAAAAAGCTTACAACAAAAGCAAAATGTCCCATTTTTCTAGCTGAGTACACCAGCCACTTCTTTTGCACCGCCTCTCCATTGGATAATTTACGTTGTAAACAACAAGTTCAAAATTTCCTATCTGTTACATCTTTGGGAAATTCATAATTCAAATATAAATCATGTGAGCCTATCGCGATTAGAAAATCTCGCTGAGCTGTTGAAAGACGATTGGGCCAAAGCGCAAGATCCTCGCAATTTTCGATGAAGCTAACGTTAGGGTTGTCGTTTTTTCACTTGGAATCTGAATCACACTGCTGGCCCAAGGTAGACGATGATGTAGCTTGTTCAGCATCTTGCCCAGGTGATACAGGAAGATTGTGCAGATCCTGACCCTTCAAGGAACTGAGTGACTCACTGATTTTTCGATCTCGGTACTATTCTTCTCAACGGTAAATTTCTTTATTGTTCCGCTGATACGTTTTATATCACTTGCCTTCGCTGCTTTTATCTTCTTTTCATTGCCACTACGGTAGATTCTAGATATGTCACGCTTTCTTTTCGGCATGTTTTGTAATGTGGAAAGTCTAAGCTTTTCTAAACAATATCTAGTCATTTCAATAAAGTTGCCAGACAGCAAATAAAATAAAAAATATTTCAATTTTACAGAGGTTTGCATCAGTTTTGATTGGCGTTTGAAGGCATTTAATATATCATTTGCGATTAGGTGGGATTTCAAGCTTTGTTTTAGTAACTTCCTAGAAGCTATAATCTGACCGGGGGGTAATATTGCCGATAGCAGCAGCCTAATAGCCTAATGCAACAGAGGCATATGAACCGTCTAATGTGGATTGCGATTTAAAAGAGCTCTGGGTTATCACAACTGAAGAAATTTGGGGCAAAGTGAATATAAACTATATATCCAAATCGTGGCGCAGTATATGTTTTCATCAAAGTGAAGGCCCAGGTTGCAACTGTTTCAGAACAACGACCACGAATAGTTTTGGCACAACCAGGGTTGCTACTCAACAGCAGCTATTGACCTACTGCCCATCCAGGCTGACACGGTTCAGTGTGCAGTACAGACCAAGCTGAAAAATGTCAGATAGAGCACCTGATGCTGTTTGGTTTCACCTTTTGTGATTTGTGTCAATGTCATCGAGTTAATTTTATTTTAACAAAATATTAGAACAGGTAATCTATGTTAAAATCTCTCATGAAGAAAAACTGCAGGCTTTTGTCAAAAATGTAGATGATCCGCAACCAACCAAAAACTTTCCGAAACAGGAGGATCTTTCAAGAACTGAACAACATTACGTTAGCAGAACTGCTATTAAAGTTTAATTCGACATACATTCGTCTCGACTTGTTCATTGCGAGTTGAGTCACTACCAGGCCCGTAACCAGGGGGAGCTTCGCCCCCCTGGAAAAATGTGTTGGATATAGTTTGAAAATATTGGACATAGTACAAAAATTGGGGCCCCTCTCAGAAAACTCTTTGCCCCTCCTGGTGTCCTAAGCTGGTTACGGGCCTGGTCACTACACACATTGGCTGTAGGTCTACTGCAACCTTAACTGGCACTCAATCAAGTTCCATCAATAAAGAGTAGGATATGCTGGAAAGATATGAACCTCTTTTGAAGATGACGTTTTAGCTATAGGCTAGTGATTTCTGTTTACATAAACATACGCCAAACAAACAGTAACTGAAAAAAATTTTCTTGATAGTTTCACTTAAAATGATTAGAGAGGTATTTCATTCTGCGCCACTATTGCACACTTCCGTGTCACCAAGTGATTTGCGTGACCTGTCTCAGGTTTCGCGATGCGCCTGAGGCCATGCCGCCATCTGCATGGAAAATGCTGCACGTGGCAGCTAAGCCGTAGGCAAAGTTGTGCATGAAGGTAACTCTTTGTGCGAGTGGCTCTTCTTGTAGCAAAGCATGATAAAAGTGATATTATATTATCCTTCCAAAATTTTGTTCCTGAATTTCACGCCAAAAGTGCAGTAACTTTGAATGGTAATGCATGAAAATTATTCCATCAACCATATCAGCTAATGCAATTCCTATTTTATTTTTAAGGCGTACTTCAATGTCAGGTTTAACATAATTTAACGTTTTTTTAAAATATCATGCTGTGCTACATGAACAGTCACTCGCACTTTAATGTGTTAGGCTTATCAAAAGTTGTATTTGTCGTTTGGTTCATCTTACAGAATCCAAACACAATTTTTGCGCTAATGAGGACTACTACTAAATGTGCAATAAACGAATAGAAACTTCAAGTGCATGTTTCTTGCAAACATTATATGGACGAAACGTTTGGGATAAGAATCGAGAAATCTAACATAATAAATTCACTAAAGTCTAACAACTGCACGAATCAAGCAGTCCTTTTTCAGATTAAAAAATTGTTTCATACGAAAGAAGACATATTATTCCCAATATCTGTCAAGCTTTTTACCAAATACAATTCTTACACATATCAAACACTTGCAAAAATGTTCGCGTTGTGGAGGTGGAGAGGTGATTGTAGAAAGGTAAACACAAAAATCCACAAACAAAGTGCGGATATCCTTGAGGATGAAATTGTCATTAGTGCATTGTATTATTTCTATTTCTAGAAATTTCTGGACAAAATGTTAATTATCTACCATCTCAAAAGCGAACACAGTGATACAGGCCCACAATCAAGGGGGAGTAACCAGGCAATTTCCTTTCCCAAATTAAAAAAAAACTTTTGAAAGTACCAAAAGCTTTTTAAGTTATTTTAAGAAAAGAACAAGTTGCAATCATTTTACCCACCACCAAAAATATCAATTGGTTTCCGCCCTGCTGTGATCGGATTGACTGTGGTGCCGTGCAATGGTTATGTTTAGTGTTGTCCAACTTTGATTCGCATGCTGTTCTCACTTAAGTTATGTGTGATGTGCCATAAATTTTGGGTTGACTGTTACATACTCTAAGTGCAGTATAGCAACCACTTCTACCCGTGCTGAATGTATTCAGCACGGACTGGGTACGCTTTTTTCAAGGCGGCAGCAGAGTGCCTGCTGACGAGGATGACCGAAGACCCAGCATTCTGCAGCTGCACACCGAGGGGTTCACCGCAAACAAGATCAGTGTTATCGAGCACCTACAAGAACGAGGCATTGGTCATCGTCCTTCTGGAGACCCATTGCACAACTGCAGACAAGTTAGTGATTCCCAACCTCTCACTAGCTGGGTCAGTCCTGAGCATGAAGCAGGGCCTTGCCACGTTTGTACGCGAGCAATTGGAATGGACACTGGTCGACCAGTTTCCTGAGCAGTCAGAGACAGTGATTTTGCAAGATACAAGACCATTCACGTCTACAAACCACCACTCTCGCGACTCACACCCACGGCTATCCCTACGTTCCCACACCCCATTCTGTACGTTGGCGATTTCAACTGGGGTTGCAGGACAACATCTCCTAACGGTAAGAGCCTGGACTCGTGGGCAACAGCCAACAACCTCGAGCTGCTGCACGATCCAAGGGGTGTAGCCAGTTTCTCCTTTCACCGATGGAATGTTGGCACCAACACGGAGGCCTTCGCGAGCGTCGGCCATGGCAACTGACTACCTCACAGACGTGTTCTAGGAAGGTTTCCGCGGTTACAATACCGACTCTCTCTTATAACCCCACCTGGACTCAAAGTTCCTGCCTCCAACGATCAGGTGAAACGTTGGGACTTTCGCAAAGCTGATTGGAAGCGCTTTTGCCTTCTTACAGGAGAATCCGTTGTGAGATTGCCACCTCCGGACACAAAAAACATCGAGAAGGCATACCAGGAACTATTTGAGACTCTGCAATCTGCGGCTAGACAATATATCCCACATGGCCGTCGCAAGAACTATGTGCCAGGCACATGTTGGACAAAGGGTGCAAGACCCTTTTTAACGCTCCTTCGTCCGAGACCCAGTGTGGACTGACTCTGACGGAACCGCTTTGTCCCTACTTTTACGGCTCGAAGAGAAGGCGCAGGAGCGATGGGAAGAAACTGCCAATTCCATCGACTTCTCGCACGGCAGCCGCAAGGCCTGGAATACATCAGTAAACGTACAGGCAAGAATGGACATTGGACACTCATGGCGTCAGTGCCCCGTCTCAGCAAACTTCATCGCCTCATAACTCATGAAAAACGGGGCACACAATACCTGGAACCGCAAGTCCACATGGTTTATCAACAATCAGCTGTCCGAACTATGGAAGGTTCCAACACCTGAGTGAAACAGTATCTCTGGCCGCTAGAGGAACTTGCTGCCACCCACAAGAACCTAGAGCCAGGAAAATCTCCAGGTATGGATTCTATTTCGCGGTGTTTATGCTCTTAACCGGGTCTGCTTTCAAATCTTGGTTTTGCGGTTTCCTCACTTCCTGCATGCGCCAAATCAAAATCCCCAGGATCTGGAGATGAGCACTAATAGTTGCCATCCCTAAGCCAGAAAGCCACTGAGGGGCCCAAAGAGCTATCGCTTTATATCCCTACGGTGTGTCCCATTCAAGATCCTCGAGACAGAGTTGTAAACGGGCCTAATGTTGAAGCCCAAATCCGACCCGAGCCCAAAATCACAAACCCGAACCCGACCCGAGCCTGACATTTGTTTTGAAGCCTGATTTAGGCCCGAAAGCCAAATTTACGGGGTGAGTCAAGGTATGCTCAACTGCGGGGTATCAAAAAACGTAGTGCCCGGTATAGCTGCAGGAAGAGGCAGATCCAGCCAGTAAAGTTAGGGGGCGATTTCAGCATTATTTGGGAGTCAAGTCTCATAACAGCTTCGCTACTGTAAGAGGGGTGAAGTATACTTCACAACACTGCTGTGACAAAACAGTAGACGACAAAATGCCCTTATATCGCGAATGGTGTTTTCCGAATTTTACAAATTCATTGTGAAAAAAGATATTTTCACAAGTTGTAGGGGGGCCATCGACCCAATCGCCCCCCTCGGGATCAACCCCTCGCAGCAGGCACACGATTTTATCACATGCAAAATAGCAATTACGTTGAACAAAACTTTGGCTTTATTTTGTTTTTAACAAGCACAAGCTTAGCTTGTTAGGCAACGGTAATATTGCGGAATGTAATATTTCTCAAGAAAAAAAGAAACTGTCACGAAACTATTTACGATGGCGCTATAGGCATACAAGAAAATATCTAGGATAGGGCTATAGACATGAAAAGCCATTTTGTAGGGCATCTTTTCTTGAAACAAGCCAAGAATCGCGTAAGTGATTGATCTTTTGGAAGCAAAGCCATCACGCGCTAATTTCCTCACCGCTGTCGCCTTCTCAACAACAGTGTGAGACTAATCCGAGCAGGGAACAAAAAAAGCAGTTGTGTTTGCAAATAGAATTAGCTGAAGAAAAATCAGCATCGCTTCACACACAGAAGCCCCCGAGGTGAGCACAACGAATGTACGTCACAAAAGAAAAAAGCGTTACTCTGAATGTTATAAAATTTTTGTATACAAGCTCGAAAGCGGTCCGAAATATTTTGACAAATTTAAACCCAAACCTGGCACGAATCCGGCACGACTTACAACTCTGCTTTGAGAGACTCATCTACGCTCATGTCGAACCAATCATCGACCAATTACTTCCGCAGGAACTAACTAGCTTTCAACATGGGAGGTCAACCGTAGATCGAGGATAACTTTTCAGCTAAGAAGAAGATCGGAGCTGTGTTTGTTGATCTCACCACAACCTACGTCACTGTATGGCATCGTGGCCTCACCTGCAAGCTGCTGCGATTTCTACCAGACAGACTCATGGTCCGCATGATCGTGGAGCTGGTTGAGAACCACAGCTTCACCTTTACCACTGGCAGCGGCAAACGGAGCAGGTCATTCAAGAACGGCACCCCGGAGGTCCTGGCACCCCTTCTGTTCAACATCCAATCTCTGACCTTCCAAACACCGTCACCACTATGTATGCATACGCCGACGACCTAGCCATCATGCATGCTGATGGAGACTGGCAAGCAGTGGAAGAGGTACTAAGCGAAGACATGGCAACTCTTGTGAATACCTCCAGACCTGCAAGCTAAAGCTCATCACTACAAAAACAAGGTCGGCAGTCTTCCACCTTAACAACAGGGAAGCTAAACCTGAGCTAAAAGTCAACCACAACAACGAGACCTTGCCCCTTTGCCCCGAGCCCAAAAACCTCGGAGTAACGTTGGACAGGTCGCTCACGTATCGCCGACACCTCGAGTCACTTCGCAAAAAGTTGACATCACCCGTCACGCTCTTGAGGCGGCTTGCTGACACTGGCAGGGGTGCTGCAACAGCAATATTGCGATCAGCCACCTCAGCCCCGGTCCATTCAACAGCAGAGTACTGCGTTCCTGCCTGGTCCCGTAGTGCCCACACCCGCCTCACTAACCCTGCCATCAACGACGTTTTGACGAAAACGACGAATTGTGACTGGATGCCTGCGCCCTACACCAGCGGACAACCTTCCTATTCTCGCCGTCATCTAACCTGTTGAACCTCGTCGCAAAGGAGCCATACTGTTTCTAGCACGCCGTACCATGGATCCTGTACATCTGCTCCACTCAGCCCTCACCTGTCCATCGAGTGCTAATGCACGGCATCTCAAATCGAGACACCCATTTGCTCCCGCCGCCTACAACTCCTCAGTTCATCTGACAACAGCAACAAAAGTGCGGCGCTCTGGGCGGATCACCGATGGAATGCGGAGTGGGTGGAAAACACTACGAGACTCGGTACTTTAAATATTTCATCCACGGCATCGTTATCCAACTCTATGGAGTGGTCCGGCCATGAACAGTGTGGATCCAACCCGTACCCGCATCGGACGTTTCCGCTCCTTCTTGAACAAATGGGGTATGGTCCCCTTCTGCGGCCTGTGAGTGTGGCGCAGAAGAACAAATCGTCGATCATGTTGTCCTCCAATGTCCAATCCATCGAACTCTCCACGGCCTGACGGTTCTGGACGATGAGACAATCGAATGGCTACTCAACACCTGCCCCGAGATATGGTGTGGCCAAGCAGTGGATTGTAACAACTCGCTCAAACGACTAAGTACCGTATAAATTTATATTCTAAAGTGTTTTGTGTGATTGAATCATTGAACTGACTCTTTCTTGCTATTTTATGTCTTTTGTGGGTGTTGCTTTTGCTGCCGTGGTATTTTTGTTTTGAATCGTCATTGCGCTAAGTGGCCATCTTCATTACCAATATCAGACCGGTGTCCTTTGAGGATTTCTGGGTTTCTGAACCACCCTCGAAGTTTTCTGTGCGACAAGTGAAGGTTTTTCCACCACATTTCACACGATCTCGCAACCGGTTGGTCTTTACGGAAGATTGAAGCAGGGCTTTTTCTTGGCACTGCAATACGAGCTGCTGCACAGCAAAAATTGTTTGCTTGGAAACGCAAAGCAGTGTTTTTTTAGCTGGGTTTACATTTTCTCTGTCATGCTCAGCTCCTTGCGCAACCGGGCAGAACGACGATAGACACTCGTTGAGGCCCAAAACTCCTTCGCAACTGTGTGATCACCCAGCCGACTGTAACACCTTTCAAAATTGTAACTCTATCAAGACTCTTAATTCACCAAGAATTCGGCCATCAACTCTAAGCCATGATAGAAAATTATAAAATTGTCGAGAGGTGCTCGATGAGACATTAGCAGATTTTTGTTGTCTCAGCGTTTTAACTTTCATTTGTATGAAACTGTATAATGTTTGCCCCAGTAAAACGCAACTTTCGATATAGTTCATGCCACTGTACTCTGAAATAGCAAAAGGGGCTCGTAAAATAGTTTTTAAGTTGTTCGTTTTTTTAAATTGACCGAAAACCACCGAACGCTGAAATAACAACATTTCTGCAAAAAGAACTTCTCCAACTCATATTTTTATACAAATATCACACAAAGCAGCACTGAGTCTAAGTAGTAATTATGTAACGTATACTGTATATACTAGTGAAATCAAAACAAGAGAATGTTTTCTATTGTGGTAAAATGTGTAGAAACAGATTTGCTTGTTGATTTGAAATAATTTTCGAATTTTGTGAGTTGAGAATTTCGTTTTTCGATTTGCACAGTAAGAACGGTATGAAAGGCGGAATTGCAGAAAACATGTTTCTTGTTTTCAAATACTGTTGGTTTGACGCTTTGTGATGCAAACTGCCCTACAGTGATTGTAGGAAATGCAAGATTGACTGGTTTGCAAAACTCGCCTGAACTTGATCAATAATCATCTTCAAAGAAGTGTTGTTTTCTTTTATTGTTTTGTCCTGCCTCTATTGATGCAAAAGTTGGGCTGCTTCCTTATTTTCAAACAATGCAATTGGTTTGGCTGAGAGACATGCGACAATTGTACTGAAACCAGATCCAACGTCTTTTTGGGTATGAGAACTCGTTCATAAACTTTTTGCATAGTAATTTGACTTGAATATTTGTGCTCAGATTTTCTGTGTGTATCTCCAGAGGTCGAATGTATGAATGAATAACAAGTTACCTCTTTCGAGACACCCTAGCATAATTGTGTAATTACTGTTTGTGACATCATGAATGGTATTTCCTTTTTCCACACTTTGTGTAATTGCTTGCACCTGTCTCTTACTTAAATTTATTTTCAATCGTGACATTTCAATCAGGTTTCAAATTGAGGTAGAATTCCTGGACCAAAATCAAGCTTAGCCATCTGGCACTTTCTGATTTTTGTTTTCGGGTTAGAATTAAGGTTAGGTTATAGGTGGGTTTAGTTCAGTGCCGGATTAAGGCGGCGCGGGGTCTGTAGCATATTAACAGCCCGGGGCCCTAAGTTAAAAATAGCCTACACTTGGACATGTGTTAAATCATAACTTCAGTGGGCATGCATGTGACTATCATAAGGCAATGAATTTGGTATGTAAGGCAATGAATTTGGTAAACATAAACTGGTGGACACTGTGGGCAACATATCTTTTTTTACCAAAAACGTTTATGCGTATCTTTTACCATGATGGAATACATTACTGGACAGCTCACAAGTAGCCTACAGTACAGAAACAGTAATTATTACTTCCAGACTCATTAACAAATTTGATCATTGCTACAGTGTAGTCTAAGTACAGACGTCGAAGTCGATTGTCAAAACCTACTGCATAAGCTTGTATTTTCTAGATTTTGCCATAGCGAATTTGTTTATGCTACTGGTAGTGTCTGTTTCACATATAACTTCATACTCTATATAGTACTCTTTAGAATCAGGCTTTTCAGCTTGTTTTGTCTAATGGTGCTTCTTTAACGTTCATTCTAGCATCTTAAAGTTTAGAAAATGACCGTTCTCAACTGCAGTTGGTTGGTCACCATAAGAGTTAAATAAATGCGTAAATCATTTCCCACATTTGTCAAAAAAGACTCCAAGTACACTACCAATGTCTAGTCACTAGTGAGTAGATACCAAATCCAGGGCTGCCAATGAGATTTTTTGAAAAACCTCACATAGACTCACCAAAAAACACAGGTTTGAACAAAATCCCATGTAGACACAGAACTAGGTGAATCTTTCTATTATCTACCATATCTGGGCATCTCTAAGTCACAATATGTGCTAGTGAATATATAGCCTACTGTAACTTTGCTAATGAACTTTTGTGTCTGTCGGAAGTTTTATGTTGCGGTAACATGGACTTGTTTGCATTTCTGGCGGTGATCTGGCAGATTTTACAATAATTAATGGTAATGGTTTATTGTTTGATATGATGCAGCCAACAAGCAGAAGCACCACAAAAGCCATCGCATGAAGTAAACAAACCAGCGAACATTAGAGCAAATGAAAACACAATGGCACAATAGCTGATCAGTGTAGGATTGGCGAAAGACCGTAGCGGTCTTCTATTCATTCATACCCAGTGCCCTTTTGTAGCTAACCTTTAAGATCTTGATCTTTCAACCACTCTACAGTACCTTAAAATTGCTGTGTGTCACTTGTACCACTTAAACTTTTTATTTAGGCTTGCTTCATTGTATCTCTGTCACTTGAACTCAGTTCCGTAGCAGCCCAATTCTGACCCCCAAATGCTTACAGGGGCCCCTTAATGGTGATTTCTTTAAAAAAAGATTTCGACGTTATGACACATCTTGAGGACGAATGGTCTTCACAACAAAGTACCCAAATTTTTTATTTTTTCTTGTTTCTCTATTTTTCTAGTTCCACTTACAAATGAAATTTCGGCAGAACCGTCGCCAGAAAGTCTTTCATTGAATGGCTTCATGTTTGTGCAAGGGGACAAGACATTCTGAAAATTTCTATTTAATTCACGACACAGCGTTTGCAAATTGTTCTAATTAATTATAAAATCGTTAAATGTTTTCCCGCAAATGCCCATAATAGGCTGGAAATTTGCAACTGAAATTTTTTGAACGAAACTAACAAAAAGAATTGGATCTTAATCACTGTTATTAAATTAACGACGATTATTTCGAGATGTTGTCAAAAATGGAAATGTTAAGAAAAATTTGCAGGAAATCGGAATCAAGCCTATCTTTCAGTTATGAAAACACTGTTATCGAAGGAATAAACCTGAGGCTGGTCACAGCAGTGCACCGCGATGAATGTTTTCTTTCATCAGCGCAAATTTATGCGCAGCATGGTTAATATCCATAATCAACTAACCGCATTACCCCATTCTAGAACGAGCTTAGCAGTAATTGCTAAATAAACTCTTCTACAGGCCCGTAGCCACAGGGAGATATTCGGGGTCAGTGCCCAAAATTTTTTGTGCCCAGAAAAATTCGTTTTAAACATATAATAAAATCAAAAACCTTTCCCGCTTAAAAATGTTGTTTGCACCCTTAAACCTTAAAACCCGGCTACAGGCCTGCTCTTCTAACTACACTATTAACTCCATCTGGCTGTCTGAACAGTAGGCTGCGCAAATGTGTAACTTCGGTCGTAATCACTAAAAGTATCTTGCTTCTATGTAGTACAGCATACGGGAAGACTACCTGGTCTAGTAGCCATAATACATTTTTCACAACAATCACTACATAAAATACGTTGATCAATGTGAAAGTCTGACTTCTGGACGTGTACAACTAGGCATGATGGCTAATTTCATGTTCAACACTCCAAGTAATGAATGCTTACTGAGCCAACCGTGATAAGACCTTTTGATCAAGCCTAGGAAGGGGATATGCGGGCCACCCAAGGATATGTTCCCATGAGACTACGCCATGACTCACACAACAGAAAATGCAAAACGGTATTCATGATAGACAACTTTAGAAACACTGAAGGTTGGGAAACAAAGCTAGCAACGCATGAAAGTTAAGCGATAGCAAACTCATCGTTCCAAACGTCTCTAGTTTTAATATATAGTTGCTGTTTGGGAGCTATTTTTAAAACAGAATACTTACACATTGAAGTTGCTATTGCGGGCCCTATTTAAAATTTACGCCTGAAACACCTCGAGGGGGCCCTGAAAAGGGGAGCGCGAGGAAAAGGCCTCCTTCGCTTCCCCTTATTGACGATTTACGCTCAAGCCTCAAATACGATTATTACCTCACAAACGTATTAAAAATGATCAGGCGATGTTATTCTAGGTAACAGCGGCAGCTACTGCTCTGTCTATAAATTACAGGAGAGAATAGAATACGGATTGATGAAAACTTCGCTGATTTCTGGTGTGTGATATTTTAATTTGGGTGTTAAAGCTTTCTTTGTGAGGCTAAATGGTGACGGGACTGAGTTCCGGGCCCCCTGTGACAACGTGGGGCCCCCGAATCGGGGTATGGAATGCGGCTGATGCAGCTCTGCTTGAACTCATTGCACTTGGCTAATATTTACAACTTATATGGTGTCAGTTGCTTGTTCATCAGTTATATGCTGAAGAATAAGGTACCTTGATGAAAGAAGGTCAAGAAAGATGAGACTAGAAATAAGATGTATTATAAAGCATACATATCTTAAATCACCGCTACCCAGTTAAATCCTAAAAACCCCAGATCTTCAGAAGAAAAACCCAGAAAAGCATTGAAAACCTAAATCTGGGGGAAAACAGGTTTGGCGCCATTGGGCAAATCATTTGGAAGTACCAGAAGGCAACGCAACTTATAGAACAGGTCAATGTAATATAATAATATTTTTGTAAAATGCCATTGATCACAATACAATCAAGCAATATCAAAAATTGCTGCAATTTCTCCTCGTTGCTTGAATGGTCCTGTACCTTTGCAAATGACTGTAAAATGTCATTTCATTTTCAATTCATAGTAATCTACTGTAATGTATAAGCATTATACTGAAAACTTTCACTTAATTGCTTATGGCAAATTCGGTAAAATAGTGACTTCATGGACTGAAAAAATTATATACGTATAATCAGGGGTGGATATTAGGGGAGGCGAACGAGGCGATCATCTTGGGCCTCCTTTTGAGAGTCTCGCGCTTAGTTTTTACAACTGTTTTGTTAAAAAGCCTGTTAATCTCTCTTTTTATAAGCTCTGAAAAGCCACATTTTATACGCTCTGAAACAAGCCATCTGTTTGTCAAAAAAAGCAAAAGTTATGCGTAAATTGATGGAAGAGCACCTCAACAACTTTATTGTACAGACAAAGAACAATTTAAAATCGAATGACTTCCAACAACTTACAATGTGAAACGGAACACATGGAGTGTGCGTTTGTTCACAAATTTTCAGGGTCCACTCACTGACTGATTTCAGCTACTTTGCAAAGGCAGAAATGGCAAGTTGCTGATGACGTATCAATAACCTGTCTAACGGCACAATAAGATTTGTTGACACGAAGTCCGCACGAGGCAAAAAATTGCCGTAATTTTCGTGATAAAGCATTTCTTATAGTCGTGTCTCCTTCTTGATTTCTGTGTCCAAAGTATTCGTTCTAGATAAGAGAAGGCCAAGTAAACATTTCTGAATTGTGAAGACAATCCATAAATTACAGTGAGGTTTAAAGCTTTGCCCTCGAATTCTTAAAAGACTTGCTTGTTTTGTGAAAAGAACCGCCTTAATCTAAATAAAAATTCGTTTGACTCGGCGTCGATGATAAGAAATTGATTATGTCATTTATTATCCCTCAGAAGTGCGATGGGAATGTTAGGTTTTGTTGCGTTTTATTGAAATGTAGTTTCATTTCTGAGTGCTTCATAACACGTATTTAGCCCTGAAGCAGTATACACTACACTTGTCTGCTCGGATATCACACATTCTTATTTTCAAATATAAGAGATCCTGCGCGGGTTGAAAATTTTAGCCTGCTCCAGCACCCGCAAAATTTAAACACCCCCCGCACCCGCAGGAATTTGAGAAGTCTGACCCGCTCCGCACCCGCGATCATCTAACCCGCACCCGCCCCGTACCTGCAGACTATAAGCCAGGGCTGGGAACGTGGAATTTTTGCGGCCGATTTATTAAAAATTGGCGTTTGCAACTGCCTTCCTGCCGTTTTCGCCAAGTTGATGGTTGTATCTATGATTTGTTTTTTTGGTGATAAATTTTGAAAGAAGCAATTGGAGGTTTATCTGGTTTAGCAAGCACTGGAGTTTAAAAAGTTCTTGGCAATGGATTGTATCAGAAATAAGGTGGAAAGATACAGTATGTCAATTTGAAACGATGTAAAAGGTTTAGATCTCAAGCAGGGTCGTAACAAGGTTAGATGGCGCCCGGAGAAAGAAGCAAGTTTGGCACCCCTAGGTTGTGGATCACGTTTTGTGAGTCAGTTGTTCGTCAGTACACGTTTTGCTGTTTCCGCTGTCGCGTTATCGTCAAAGCATTTTTTGCTGCTGCTGCTGCTAACCGGAAGCCTTTTGTAAATAAAGACTTGTGCACCAGGAAATCTGTGAAACGAACATTAATAAGGGTGAGAGATAAACGCTTTTCTTCGGCTTGGCAACTTAAAATGTCAGGCAGTTGTAGTTGCTGAGAGTTAGAACAGTACTCATACAATGACTAGGCAGCCTCGTTAGTAGCGCTTGGGGAAACCAGCATTTCTACATGCAACGACAACCTTCCTTGCAAGCAACCTCTACGCTGGGCAACACACTAAACCCTTGCATTGGTTCCTACATCGGAAAACTCTATACCTTTAATCCGGCCCTGGCTGGTACCAACGGAAAACAATGTCTCAATGAAGCTAAAGTACGAGTGAGGTTTTCTCAGGGTCGTCGCCATTAGAGAGTACCGTGGCACACCTTCCAATTTAGAGTTGGTCACAATCCAGTTGATGTTTAGCGCTTTACTACAACGATTGCAGTTTTACTGGAGGTTGAAAGAAATAACTGATGCGGTAGCGAGCTATCACCATTTTACCGCTATTCGCTACTTTGGCGCGAGTAGTGGCCAAAGGAAAAAGTTCGCAAGAGCTCTTCTGTCAGCACACGTTGATAGTAACTGCTCTTCTCACTGTGGTAAGCTTTGGTAATCGAAAATAGCAGTGTTTGTTTTTACCTTCATCAAAGATTTCAAAAAAGTTTAAGAAAAGACTGGAGAGAACGTCTTTCCCTCTTTTCTTTTTTCTAAACATTTTGTGTCACAGCAACGGTTTAAAATGCATTTATAAAGTGATCTGCAATCATTGTGGTCAACCCAACGCTGCAACGAAACCCTGCCGACGCGTTTAGGACTGCGTTACCACAGTTTAGAGAGTCTGCCGCTCATTTGAAAGAAGTGATTGATTCTGACTTTGTATCGCTCCAAACGTTACCTTCCACCTCTCCGGACGAACTGCACAACCAAGATGCAGGTTCACATTCGTGTAAAAATTCATTTCAGTAAATTCAAAAACAATTTTCGAAATAACTTTCCAGATACTCTCGCTGTTGAGAAAATCTTTAGCTACAATACAACAATCAATAATTTTGCAGACGACTAATTTAAAACAAGTTTGATTTGTGTGTACACTGCCTTAAAATTATCAGTACAACCACACCATCAGAAGTGTTTAAAATGGAGTGCTATACATCATTCCAACTTTGGGATTGCGTGTAACAAGAAAATACAGCTTATGCGATTTAAAATCTCGAAGAGATAATTGATGACAGCTGGAACAAGCAAAGTACGAAATGTACGAGTATATGGTCAACTCGAACAGCAAAGCCTTGCATGAAACTTGAAAAACAGCCACTGCCGGCAATTTTTACTGCAATGTGGCTTGCATGCTAATGAGAATGTCGTTTAGAAAGACGCATTGTGGCAAAGGTTAGACAAAACTGTTACAGCCTAAATCTAGATAAAAATGTTTTTCGTACGTTGATATGTGGCACCTTCTTCAAAGTTAATGCTTATTCCATATATTGCGACAGCGCCGGAGAAACCAACTCCGCTTCAACAACACGGCGTCTTTGTGATGGTAATCGTTTAAGTTCTAACGGGGATGTCGTTCTCGTTTGGAAGCACTATCTTCGTTTCAAATTTGTGGGCTTAAATTAAAACACGAAAAGCAGATTGGCATACTTCAGAAGAAACGACCTATTTTGCGCTTGTTAACAATAAATCTGGCAACGTGGTTAGTCACGTCAAAACAGCGACCCGTTTTGCCTGGAAAGTCCTTGTGAGATATGCCCTTTCATGTGTGTCCCTTCTCTTTATCGATGCCACTTCAACTATCCTTATCTCCTATTTTTGAACACAGTCATATGTTGTGTTTCTTCAGTGGCTTCACAATGTCGAATGTTTACAGAGAACGTGCATCCAGCCAGAGCCGGATTAAAGGGTAGGGGGGCCCGGGGCAATTTTTTTCTGGAGGGCCCCTATGACGTAATTCATGACGTCATCGTTTGTAAAAGTTACGTTTTCGCTTATTCGCAAGGTTCCCGTTTGTTTTTTCCGGTAGTCGAGAATGTGCTTATTCGTCAAATGCACATACAGTTAGCTGCGAGAAGAGAATTTATGATATGAATACAGAGTGTATTTTTACAAGAAAAAATATGTCACAACTAGAGAGTGACTCTGCAAGAAGCAACATTCACCCGAACAATAAGCAGAAACCAGAGATTACAAACAAAAATACCGGAAAAAGAACATGTAAATATGGCCAGCCAGGCTGAGTGTGAAAGTTGTTTCCAAGCTAATGTCTTGGTTTTCACCTTCATTTTCAGGTGCTCTGGTTAACGCCCAGTCTCGTCGGTACGGGGGGACTTTGGTGGGATTAGCC
>JGI24021J15306_10001103_pt1 | contig 24936 bp, 13 predicted proteins | sample Ectturendosymbi1_FD_15306 | JGI IMG/M metagenome (IMG submission 15306) | reverse complement strand
CAGACAGGAGCGCAGTGCTCTGCTGTTGAATAGACCAGGGCTGAGATGGCTGTTCACAACGTTGTTGGTCCAGCACCCTAGCAGAGCCAGCAAGCCGCCTCAAGAGTGCAACGCGTGATATCAGCTTTTTGCGAAGTGACGTGGTGTCGGCGATACGTGAGTGTCCTGCCCATCGTTACTCCGAGGTATGTGGGCTCAGAGCAAAAAGGCAAGGTTTCGTTGTTGTGGTTGACTTTCAGCTCACGTTTAGCTTGTTGTTGAGGTGGAAGACTGTCGACACTGCTTTTTAGTACTGAGCTTTAACTTCCAGGTCTGAAAGTATTCACCTTGCCATGTCTTTGCTTAGCACCCCTTCTTCTGTTTGTCAATCTCCATCAGCATGCATGGTTGCTGCGTCGTCAACATATGCATACTTTCTGGAGACGGTGGTTGTCAAGTCAGAGGTGTAAATGTTCAAGAGCAGGGGTACCGGGACGGATCCCTGAGGGATGCCATTCTTGAGGTGTCGTAACCTGCTTCGTTTGCCGTTAGTGGTGGTAAGGGCGAAGCTGTGCTTACCAACCAGCTCCGCATGATCAGCCGAACCATGCGCCTGTCAGGTAGCAATCGCAGTAACTTGCAGGTACAAGCTGCTTTGACTGCAATTACTGATGTTATAAATGAATCTGTTTGGTTCATAATCGTCTATTGTTTTGTTCACAGTAGGTAGTGTGAAATTTTTGCAATTATTATTTGTGATTTTTGTTGGGGAGGAGTTAACAGTGTTTATGTTTGTAAGGGAGGAATGTGAAAAAAATTTTGAGAACCACTGGTCTGGATCAAAGTTATTATAACCAGTCACGACTTTGGTCCAGATTATACACTACACTAGCCCAAATTACACGGATCACCCACCCGCAGTGAATATACACTGAATTGAAAAAATTTTCACCGTTCAGGATTTTTGAGCAATTTGCGCTTGCCCTGAAAAACAGAGTTTGGCCTGAATTCACTGTATTGAATATATATTTTTTATCAATCAGGATTTTTGAGCAATTTGCGCTTGCCCTGAAAACAGAGTTTGCTCTGAAATTTTTCAAGCCGGGGGCTGCCGCTCCCCCAGCCTATGCTAAACGCAGTCATCAAAAAGCTCTACAATTTTGACGCGTGGTGAACAGCCTAAAATCATGAAAAACCAGTAAAGGAGTGTTTTGATATTCAAGCGCGAGACCCCGGGCATTTGCCCGGCTTGTCCAATGGTAGTCATACCATATTTTTGTGATTGAAAACCGGGACGCTTCAGAAAAACGAGACTTATCAGAGAAATGTGGTTCATATCTTGGAACATGTAGATATTTTGGATTCCTAAGCTGTAACTCACGAAGAAAAACAAAAATAATGCATTTTACCAAGAAACAAAACTATGTTCAAGCATTTGTAAATGTAGGCTACTCATTCACCCCTTCAGAAAGTTGGCTAAACAAACCAACCACAGCATGCTGATATTCGTGTAGGGATATGCTGGCGGGACAGAGCCTTCAAACCGGGACTGCCCCAGCTAAAACGGGACGTATAGTATGCCTGCTCAATGGTTAATTCGGCCACGATTATGACCACCGCTGAACAACACCTGCCATCCTGTCGTACGCAGCGCACTGATACGTCTCTGGCAGCGATGCCCATAACTTGTGCAAAATTCCTTGTTCGTGAGGGTTTTGCGTTCATCTTAACGTCATCTCCATCACAACGACGTCACACTCGCATCCATGCCGTGAGCAGACCAAACTATCACAACCCGTAAACACCACTGACTACTTTCTCTTCCGCATATCGTATAGGTCATTACGCTTCTGTGTTTTTGTGATATCTTTTTTCCGTACTTACTGCATTTTTGCACCTCCGCAGTGCAGTCTACAATCATCCAGTTTCACCAATTCTCTCTTACTAGGTTTCGCCGCATCCATAGACTTTTTGCAGCTCCTGTCTCCATATGTATTTTCTATTTCACTCTGTGTTTTCCGTTTTCTCTGTCAGTAACTTTTTGTTTCCAACCGTTTTCTTTTAGGCTTTCATCCTTCTTCTTGATGTCTGTTCACTACACGCAATTACTGCTTTCAAGATCGTCTTTTCAGCTACAATCTCACTTTCAACATGCTTTTTCGCAACCAATCGCTCTGCACGGAACCACGGACCAGCCCTTTCTTTGACATTTCGGATCATATTTTTTCTTCGGCCAATGAACACTGTTGGGCGTGGCGGTTGGCATATTTCCTTACTACTTGTCGCTGAACCTATCAGTCACTGCGCATTCTCCTCACTTCACCAGCGGTTGCCACCTTCCAACACGCATTTTAACCAACTTGGCCTGCATAGAAAGCACGTCAACACACTGACGTTCTCTGCAGACAGGTTTTAGCTTTGGACCGTTCTTCACTTATCAGGATGAGACTGTCGGGCGAGTGGCTGTCCTCGAGAAACATCGTCCTTTTTGGCCGACCTCTCGAGGAATTTCATCGAGTTCAGCGTTTCAACATTCAAGTAGAAGTTTCATGTCAGCAATCTTTTCGCTGTAACAGTCTGAGCCTACGTGACACGTGACCACATTCAATGTTATTACAAATGACCAATCCGTTTTGGCTACGTCGCTAGCACAACTTTATACTCTGGAAGATCTGAAAGTGGGCAGAGCAACTTAACTACCGTCGCACGCCAAGTGGAAACTTACTTCCCACCGGTGGCGGGGACTCAAGACATCTTCATCATCTCTTAACGTCAGCGAACTTAATTAAACACCGTCGCTGAGAAGTTCCTAAGTTCTTTGTTATTATTTTCCTACGGCTGCTCCTGTCATGCCGTTTCTTCAACTTTATCTTGAACATTCACACCCTTCCAGTGGTGGATATTGAGGGTGTTCAGTGAACACCTGGAAATGAAGAAACAAATTTCAAAAATCGGTTTTAGGGCATTCGTCAGCGATTAGTGCCAAGAACTGCCTTTATTTGTATTGTTTTGTCATGCAGCGGATATATTTCTTAACACGGCCGAACGATTTTTGCTTGTCTGCTCAAGCATGACTGCAGATTGTTCAAGAACACCCGAAGTTAAATAGATAAACAAGGAAACGAAAAAAGCCGGTGGAGCCAAACTATAGCGCTTTTTAAGCAGCCAGGGTGTTCGCCATGTCTGTTGAACAACTTGGTTACGTCATGCGTTGTTTTGCCAGCATTTCCGCTTAATCTGTACAGTGGAAGCAAGCTGTGCAATAGGCTGGATTCCTTGTACAGATGGGTTTTACTTCAGGTTGAAATAGCCTACTTTGGCTAGGCAGGTGGTTTGGTTTTAAGGTTGCCAGACGTCCTTGAGCGCCAAGACTTGTCCTTGAATATCTTCCGGCGCCCTTGAAAATTCTTGAATCACACCAGAACAGTGAAGCTGGATTTTGTGCAGTGTGAGTGCCATACCGGTAAATAAAGTCTTATTGCAAGAACAAAACCGATTAATCGGAATCAAGATGCTGGGTTCAGATTTTCTAACATTTTTTGGTTCTTAGACCCAATTTCCAGGGGGAAAAAAACGCGTTTTGCCCCCTCTGCGGACACCCATGAAAGTAGACCACCGTATCTATTGAAAAACAAAACGTCCTTGAAAAAATTTCAAGTGATCTGGCAACCCTATGTGGTTTGTCTGTGTGGTGATTACTGTAACACTTAGGACTTTTTAATGAGAATACACGAAGCTGAATTTTACTGACTTTAGTATTGGTGAGCCTCGGCTCACGTGCAAAGTAGCCTAACGCTAAAGTGTGGAATGTTGATAGCAGTCGAAAAACGGATGGTTCCTAACACGTAAGTCAGTAGATTAATTTGATGATTCTATGTCGAAAATGCTATTTATTTCTTATCAGTGAGTTCAATTGAAAAGATTTTGTCACGAGAAATTAAATTAACCAATTCTTGTTCGTGCCCCATGCTGTCGACGTTCTAGGGTACGTGCTGCACGTGGTTTGATTACTATGATCAAGTGTCAATCTGTTCAAGTGTTCGAATGACTTGTGGCAGGCGAGAACCACCACGACTGGTGAACCTTCAGTTTTGGGTTGGCTGCGAGCCTGGTGAACACCCTGCAAAAATAGCCACCGTATGCCACTGCACCCTTTCTACTGATTTCTGGACCATACGTCTGACTTCTATCTTATCTTGCTGTCCGCAATATTAACGTTTTATATCCAGATAGGTCAGCACAACACAGTAGGTTGAATGGAAATTAACTGACACAATAACACTACTTAAACCTGATTCAAATAGGACGTAAACAGCTTTACCTCTGCCAGAAATGTCACTTATCAACGCACAAGTACAGTACTGCCTAATTTGCAGCAAGCAGGAAAATGCAAGTTCGTGAATGTACCTGAGCAAAGGTCCTTGTTAATTATTCTGATGAGATGCGTAGTAGTCACATACGGCATCGAAAAACAAGTCACACACCATTTGTAAACCTCGTAATTTATATACAGGTTCAACAATGCGCTGAACAAAGTTGGCAGTACGACCAGGGAGTGAGTTTTGAGGCGAACTGGACAACGGTTGGTCACAAGACTAAGAGGGAAAAGGTTTGCGACGAAGAGCGCAGTGTATCAAGAAACTGGGGCCAACATTTTCCGAGCGTTACTTTGACGCGAGCAATGGTAAGCGAAGAAACGCTTGCGGGAGCAAAGCAACGACACCTACCAAGGTGTTATTTACAAACGGACATGCGAACGGCAACATGCGAATCCGTCAGATGCACGCGAGGAGAGATACAAAAACGACCAGAACAAGAACTTTACGCAAACGCGATGGGTGTAAAACGCCGAAACAAGACCACCAGCGGTCCCGACGGTTAGGACACTTTCACTCCACGCCGCTTCATCATGAGATCGCTCTTAGCATTCTTGCGAGCACTTGCGTTTGCCTTCCGACGCATTTCCCTTAAAAACAACCGGATATTCGTGAACGCGCACAGTGAGATGGTACTTTATACAAGATAAGTACGCATAGGCAATAGCGTAGCCAACCCAAAAATTTTTTGAGGGAAAATTGGGGGGGGCGAAGTGTTTGATTGTAGGCGAATAACGCTACTTTGCTTGGGATACCGCCTCTCAAACCACAAAATGACTCTTATGTTCTAAAATTTTGGAGGAGGCCATGGCCCCCCCTGGCTACGCCTATGCGCATAGAACACAAAAATGCCCCACATCGATCACAACACGTATTTAAATACACGCAACAAAAAACTCTGTGACGCAACAGCATTGATTATGTGTCGGTGACCGTTTTTTTTTAAATCAAGTTAGTTGCATTCAAGTAACAGACGAGCCACTGAAAAGAAACGTGCTGTTGATTATCTCCAGCTTTTCTTTTTTTTAGATTATTGACACAACGATTCATCGTTCCTTCCTCTTCTGAGCAGTACCGAGCCCGGGTCTGTGGAGCCGGAACTCAAATTTCAGGCTCCGGCTCTGCTTCAGACATCCAAGTTTTTTGGCTCCAGCTTCCTTCCAGCATCTAAAAGTTTTTGGCTCCGGCTCCAAAATGACCTGGTCAAGTGAAAACTGAAAAGCATTGTATTATTTGTAGTATTGTATTATTACACCAGCGCAGACGAGATGTTGCGAAATGATATATTGGATGGATAGTGGGACATGCGAAAAGAAAGATGGAGGAACCCTGATCTACACACAGCACAAACCAGGGCTGTGGATCAGAAAGCAAGTTTCAGGCTCTCGCTCTGCTCCGACATTTTAAGTTTTTTTTGGCTCAACTCCACCAAAGTTTCGGCTCCGGCTCCAATCATCCAAATTGCTTGGCCCCGGCTCCACAGCCCTGTCCGAGCCTGATAACGCTCGGTGCAAGGTTAGCACACCACACAACTGATAATGGCATCAGAAGGCGTTGGAGAGACCACTACTCTCAGCTTAACACGAACAGCGGTGACGTTGTGCAAATACAACACGTGACAGCGCGTGTGCTACCTGGTCTTGATCTTCGGGTTCTTAACGTTTTTGAGACGCTCGTGGAATGCCTGTTTAGCGGTGTCCTGGAACTTGGCTAGCGGGCCTTTGTGTGGGACGTACGGTAGATTTTTCTTAAGGCTTTCCTGAACAAAAAAAAGATTGATTTCATCAAACAAAAACATGAACAGTACATAACATTTCGTATCGGATTTTGTGGACAAATCGAGTTTAGATTTAATGAAAATGGAAAAACAGGTGAGGGTTCATCAGCACAGAATGCCGAGTGAAGCACAGCTTTCTTTTCTCAACGCAACCTTGGGAAGATTGTTACGCACTGGGTGTAGAAGATTTTTTGGGCATAGGTCTGCCGTTTCCAGCAAGCAAGCTGTGCAAAAGCCTTACAGAAGATTATCGAACAAGCGTTAACATTTTTGTTAGAAAATCCACTTCCGCTGCCCGCTGGTAAAAAGCAATAAGTGCTTGCTTGTCACCGTGGCAGTGTATCAGCACTATTTCAGACAAATTGTTTGCCCATCTCATTCCGTAAAAGCAGATGAAGTGTTGGAGTCAAGAAACAAAAACAAAGCGCTATCGCCACGTGTTTCTACCTGCAGGTTAAAAGCTTTCTTTTTAGCAGATTGCGGAGTTGCAGCCGGCCTGAATGGGGTCAAAGAAGCCCGGGACGGTCGCTTGCCTTTGTTTGTAGGTGTTTTGTTGGCAGAAGGTGTTCGGCCAGTAGTTTTGTCTGGCTTGTTTGGAGATTTGGCAACTGCAACAACACGATGACGAATAGAAGCACTGGCTGCAAGACGCAGAAAGCAAAGTGTGAACACTTGTCAACTTACAGCTTACGGCAACTTTCTTCGGCGTAATCAACTTGGACGCTCTTGTGGCGAAGTTTGTCTCGATTTTCGATGTGGTCGTAACCGTTGGTTTAAAAGTGGTCGGCGCTTTGATTGACGTTTTCCTTAAAAAAAATTTCAGCAGTCTAACTATTGAACAATCATTATATCAATCAACCCTGCTGTGCAATTGTGAACATAAACCCATGTGTGAAATGAAAGCTTTGAAGACTGCACGTTACCATTGAACGTTTATCATCAACGTTACGTTTTTGACCCGATGCTGTAACGACGCCCCACGCAACCTATTCAGTGCATTCCGAACTAGATGAAGTTATCATTTTTTCTCCAACACAATATCGTCTGAGCATCAGTCACACAATGTAATCGAGTCGTATGCAGACCATGTTGCATAGGGTTTAGGCAGGCATGTAGCCACTGGGGGGCATTCGAGGGTAGTGCCTCCCAAATTTTGTTGTGCCCAAAAGTTTTGAGGATTAGGTCACTTTGAAGGTCTCATCATGCTGGAGCAACCCTGATCTTGGATTTTCATTTGGTCCCCATTTCCCCACTGTTTATACCTGCTTTCAGGTGAACATCTGAACTTCTGTGTTGTTCCGTGAGAATTATTCGGTTCACAGGTGCTCTGCGCTTCTGCAAACCACTGACAAATTGACTTGCAAAATAAAATAGTTTTTCATTCAAACGAATTACATCTACGTCACAGGATCAAAGTTCCGCTACATTGCAGGCCACGCATAGACTTGTCTTTTTTTGACAAGTTCCAGTAAGATCATATATAAAGCAGACATTCAAATGTTGGGCATGTGGAAAATAATTAACCTATTTGAAACCAAACAAGCTTGGCATCATTGAACCACTATCAAGACGTTGCTGAAATTTCCTTGATTATGGACCGCTGGCAACCACGATTTAAGAATCAACTGATAACAAATGAGCATTTCGCTATATGAGCACGCAGGTCCATAAAAGGAACTCACAACAATTTCTTGACTGGTTTTCTTTGTTTAATGGTATTTTGGATTTTAACTTTTTAAAAATACAGGTGATGTCGATCTTGTTATTTACAAGTGGACATACGAGGTCACTCCCCTTTTTCAGCAAGTATGAAGTGGACGCTTTTCATGCCTGACTCACTTAAATGTCATCTTCAGGGAAAGTGGGACGGATTTGTTTCTCTCGTGGAAACACCTGAGTTAATTTTTTTAGTGCGATTAGACTAACATTATTTATCTGTTGCTTCGCAGCAACAACTCAATTTTTCTGTTTGATTCGAAGAACTTCTCTTTCTACTCAGAATCGACTCAATTGTTTACTGAAAAGCGTGTAACCGCAAAAAGTATTCAGACCCACAAATCGTAGGCTTAATTAGCCAAGAGAACATTTTAATTTGACTCCAGCTTAGGCTTAATATGCCATTGTTTTTGAACAATAGCATTCATGAATGCAGTCACCACACAAATCTACTCGCTATTTTGGTCTAATACCTCTTGGTATAAAATAGTCAGACGCGGGCAAGAAGTGAGCAAAGAAAATACAAAGCAAGAGTTTTTGAAGTCTTGTATACTTACAGGGTATACTGCCCATTTCATACAGGGCATATTGCCTATGACCGGACGTGTGGCCGAGTGGTTAGAGCGCTCCCTTCATGTCTGGTAGGTCGTTGTTCGGCGTGGTTCGAATCTCGGCCATGTCGTGCCAAGACCTTAAAAATTGGAACTTGCCTCAGTCGGGCCAAGCGCTCGGCATAATGACTGTAGCAGGGAAACTCTCCAATATGGATGCAATCTCCGTCGGAATCCGATCGTGTTGCCTACTGCCTTCCCATCGGAACAGCCTCGTCCACCAAACGCGTGCGGTTGAGAAATGGGCGATCTCTTTAACACCTTAAACAAATCTCTGCCCGGGCGATCGTCGAAGGCACTCGAAGGACACCTGTTGCGCCGCTACTGTGTGTGTGCAGGTACTTGTACTCGCAATTGCGTTGTGTAAGAACTTTCCGCAGATGTTCTCGTGTCTTTGCCGTTTAGATGGTCGCAAAAGCGACGACCGCAACACTATCCTCATACTTCTTTTCTGGCATGTTGTAAAAAAAATTTGTTGCCAGCTTGTTGCTCAAGAGGTCATGAATTGGGCAGTGTACCCTGTTTGCCAGTAGGATCAAGTTGCCAGGTCACTGCAACGACACACACTCGTTCGGGTGAAATTAGCGATGATTGTTCAATGCGTCAGCAGTGCCAAGAAAAAAAACTGTTTGTGCAAAATCAAATCTAGGTTTGAAAATACCGGTGCGGCGCTTTCTGATAGAGACACCTCGGCAAGCCTTTTTCGCTTTTGTTTCGTTTACGAGCTGCACTGTATTTTGTGCCAAAGGAATGAAATACCGATCCAATGAGGAACAACAACCGACAGAGCGAAAATACCGGAGAAATAAGACCCCGGTCCCCGTATCAAAGCAACAGACCCGATGATCCGCAAAATCAGCAACGCCGACAGCAAGGAATATACTTTCGAAGCATTTCCTCATCAAACGGCAATTTTATCCTATTACCTTGACTGTGCCGCTGTGTTCTTGTTTACTGGCGTGAGAATATTGGGCTTCGGTCGGTTCGTCTTCTTGTTCACCGGCGTCAAAATGTTGGGTTTGGGGCGGCCATCTGCGGCCAGGGCAATCTGCAAAACGTTCAATGCCTTCAGCGGGTTTAGTAAAAAATTCAAACTGTGTTTTGTAAACCGCGTCTGCAAGAAATGCAGCACTGCAAACGATCTGGTCACACTTCTTGTTTCACTCATGGAATGGCGGTATGGGGTGAGAGAAACCCCCAATCGCTTCGGTAAGGTAAACGTTGGCAACCAGCGCCTTAAAAACGCACAGAAAGTTTGCTAACTACTGTACAAGATTGCGGTTGTGTGCTAGAGACAAAATTCCGCAACGCTTTGCATGTACGCTTACGGGCAGAGGAACTTTAAGACAGGTATAGTGTAGGTATAACCGTTCGGGAGCTCAGAGAGCAATCGTCTTTGCCAAAAAAAATATAGACGCTTTCTATCAGTTTTTCTATCAGTTAGCTTGAAAACCAAAAACGTATTGTGAAGTGCTTTTTCACCATGGAAATTGCCATCTACAACGACGCGTTCAACTGGAGGCGAATCTAATAATTAGTTGAAAAATGCAGAATTGAAACTCAGTACCGCCTCTCAGGCGAAACAATCGAAGACTCTTTACGAACCTTGGCAGATCTTGGTTGGGCAAGCCGGCTCAATGCCTGGCTCTTCTTCCCGGTGCCGAGGAGACGTTCGGCGCGTTCTTCTTTCCTTTTCTGATAATCGTCAATCGACTCGAGCTTGCCAAAGCGCCTGTTTACCAATAATAATATTAATAATAGTAATCTATCAGTGCCGAACGAATTTTTTTCAATAAAACATTATGAATGTGCGTACACACGTAAGGAAGCACACGCATCCTTGCAGTAAAGGAAAAATCCACGACGGAAAGTCAGGTAGAGGAAAACACGTTGCCGCACCACGCATAATTGCAGAAGGGTTTAAAATGCGTACCAAGCAACCAACGCGATAGCAAAGCCGAAGGGCAAAAACCACCATCTGCGCCTTTATAATGAAGCAGCACGTACTTTTCGTGAGCCTTGGCGAAGTACTTTCCGGGAGTGGACTTCGTTTTGGTGTTAGCAACAGTAACACCCTCGGCCGCAAACAGCGGAGTCTTCATCCCGGACGAAAGTTGAGGCGCTAGCGAAGCGTTTTCCACTGCAAAAGACACGCGAGACATTTTCAAGACAACTAAGAAGTTGACACTCCTGCAAAAAAACTGAACAACTTCTACGCGAAAACATCAGCTCTAGCTGTCGAAAGTCCTCAACAGTCCAAGTAGAGATTTCCACAAAAATTAAACAGCATTGCTTCATCTTTTCCACCAGTAGTTGCGGTCAAATTTTTTTCTTCAGGGAGTGTTCCTATGTTTAAGACCGGTTGAACATTTCTTTGAGCTTTACCTCTCCACGTTCAGAGCGATATCGCAGAATACTTGATTTTGCCATTTTTCCAAGTATTATTTTAAGAAACAACATGAAAAACTACGATCCAATGTTTGGCAAACTTTTTCGGTTAGTGACTTCCTTCAACAGTTTTCAAATATCTTGCGATAGCAATCTTGCTGTTTTCAAAAGATCGGAAGATTATGTGCTAAAATGCATTTCACAGCATTTTATTTTAAACAACATGTAATTTCACACAACCAAAATCATTTCAAATAGCGGTAGTCTTGGCAACTGTATGGTCCACTTCGAAAATCATGGTTGAGTCTTCTACAGAAGCTCAGCTCACGTTACCCTCGACCTTCATTTCGTGCCTTTGTTTTGGGATAAACCAGAGAGAGCTTTCAAGAACTTTCGCAGAGGCATATTGTGGCAAAGGAAGAACAATCATCCGAAGAACTAGTTCAGACATATGTGGGTACTACTCATGCGTCATACCACGCCGCAGGCGGCATCTTCCTCAGACACGGAGTCCTCAGAAAATTTCTTCACAGCAAGAAAAATGTTAGAAGCGTTGTCAGTCGCTGCTGCCAATAGTTGCCTTTTGCTTATTTCGAAGTCCCTACGAAGATCCTCAATCAGAGTCCGAATAAATATGCTGTAGTGTTGGTATCTGGATTTTAATAATGGTCAGTTCATTTTTGGAGCCAACAAAGTGGGCATTCAGTATTAAAGAATTTAATTTATGCCTTGTGCGTGCGTGCTCCCATTTTCATATATTAACGTTTGTCGAATAGAAGAACACCCCGGGGCATTTATTTGTTGTAGGAGTACGGTGTTGATGACCACCTGTTACTGACCGTCAAGTCATTGTATTCCTGCTCATAAGTTTGTGTCCTTGTCGGCGGAGTTAAATCAAAACCATTGACAGTGGGTGTTGGACTCCAACAAGGTGGTGTGCTGTCACCACTTGTCTTCGGCTCTTCATTGTTTAAAGTCTAAACAGTCATAGCCGAGTCGGCGGTGGTGCCACTGTTGGAAGCTACAGGATCAATAGTTCGCTTTTTGTGGACGATTTGGTGCTGCTTGCATCCTTTGAACAAGATCTCCAACATGCACTTGATCGGTTTCCAGCTGCGTGCGACCAAGTAGGAATAAAAATAAGAACTAAAACGATCGAGGTATTGTGCCTCTTCCGAATTTAGCCAGTGCGCACTGCAAGTGAGCGGAAATACACTGTAGCAGGTGGAGAAGTTCAAGTACCTTGGGGTGGTTTTCACGAGTGACGGAAGTCGGAACAAAACAAAGGGATTGATAAACGGATTGGTAAAGTGAACGCAGTCCTGCGTGAGCTTCAGACACCGCAAAGCTTTCATTTTTTAAATCGGTCTTTGTTCCGATCCTCACCTTTGGTCATGAATCTTGTGTAATGATTGGAAGAGTGCTATAAGTCAGGTGCAGCTGCACAGATGGGATTTTTGTGAAGAGTTAACGGTGCGACACTTCGCGACAAATCGCGCAGGTGTGAAATTTGTAAAACTTATGCAGAGCCACTTCTCTGAATATAGATCTCAGCCTCGGTGACCAGAATGTCCCAGAAAAGATTCGCGAGGCACGTCCTGCTGGCTATACCCAAGGGAAAGCGGCCCTGAGGTCGACCAAGGACGATGTGGTGTGATTACATCTCCGACTTTACCTGGTTTCGTCTTTGTGTGGAACCAGCAGAACTATCAGAGTTTGCCGAAAAACACTGTTTCCCCGCGGCCCTCTGAGAGCAAAAGTGGGTATGAAAGTGAATGAAATTAAAAATCTTTCATGTAATTCTTTTCGCTTGTTCTTTGTTTGATGTAGCTTCACGTGGTATCATATTTCTAATGTTGCGTGATTGTAGTGAAACATCCACTTTATTTGCCATTTTTCCATTCAAATCCTAAGAACGTTGATGAAGAGAAATGCCAGTGCCTAAGTGCTATAACATTGTCCACAACCAGCTGAATGAGATGCATTTTGAACATATGTTGCGGCACGCGAAATTACATGTATTTCAGAGCCGTCTCACAAGCATTTAGCTTTGGTTCCAGCTGATTGGCTGCGGCTCAACAGCCCTGGTTAGCAGCATAAACTGCCATCACACGAAACTCATGAGTGCAAAGTCGACTTACGGCACTCAACGACCACGCAAGGGCGCTGAACAGCAACACAAAGCACGTTCATACTAGAATACGCAATATGGTACTGTATTTAACTTTCTCGTTTTGTCCTAGTAATGTTACAGATACTTTGTGTAAACTTGTTCAACTGTGCATAATGCAACTGTCGCTTAAACCTGCTTAACTGCAAGGCTAACAAGGTTTGAAAAAAGAAAAGGTTCCCAACGGGTCGCAAAATATCAATATTTTCCGAACGAGTCGCAAAATGTTGGTCAACCAAATGATGGAATGATGGCATTATCAATTTCTTTTCGAATCTCCGCTTCCTCCTGCTGCTAGCGCCACAAGCAAAACAGTGCTAATCACATCGTGAGTTATGCCGATACCAACATCGGGATCACGTGAGAAAACGGGTCGGGAAACACCGCGTCAAGCAAACGCTCGAAAGCAGATCAGCCACTTAAAACAAGCAACTCAAACTGTAATCGATCCCAAAGCTTCCATCTGCAGTACATTATTTGACAGCAAGCGAAAACTGGGGCATTAAAAGCAGAAGTTATGAAACCTTTACCTGCGCGTTTGAGATTGTTTCTCCAGTTCTTTTCGGTGCTCCGAAGCAGTTTGTTCTGAAAAGATTCAAAGTAAGTGCTACAGAATGAACCCATTGTCCAGTTCGACTTGTTACCTTCCCCTGACGTGCTACGGTTACAACGCTTTCAACATCTTACCCTTTTACTTCTGGGATTTGCCCAATTTGGGTGCGTTATAACTCGCCAGCCGCTTGCGCGAGAGAGCTGCTCACATCCTCAAAAGTTGCAGGAAGTCTTGTACCTTCGATTTAAAGAAATGGAAAGATTTGGACTTGAGCTTTCTTGTGGGTTACGTTACAGTAGGGGTAAGTAGGTTTTTCTGGCCCAAGTCGTCGGACCCTGCGCCTCAATCACAGGGGTAATTTTTTGTTTATTTTCTTTAAAAAAAAACTAGGCGAAAATCCGCATCTTTAGAGCCCTCCATTCACCTTTTAACGGTTGTGGTTGGCAAGTTGTGACCTAAAACCCACAACAACCGCACAATAAATAAACAAAAATTAATGAAATCCCCTAGGCCCAAGGGGATTTATTATATAAATTGTTGTTTTTAGGCCATTACTTTTGAACCACAAACGCTAGAAAACAAATCAAGGGCTCTGAAGACTCGGATTATCGCCTAAATTTTTTTTTAATTGAGTCAAAAATGGTTCTTGGTGTTGGGACCCAGGGCCCGGTAACCTGGGGTAAAATGGCCGAAAAGCTACCCCAATTTTGACGTCACTCATAAAAAAACTGAAATCCAAATCTTTCTAATTTTTTAAAAACGTTCCGCATCTTTAGAGGGTTTGAACAGCTCTCTAGCTCAATCAGCTGGCGAGTTGTGTTGGTGCAGTCTGCAAAAAAGTGGCGCGTGCGGTAGTTAAGGGGTTAGCGACATGCCCTGTCTCTTTCTTAAGCAAAAAGTCTAGCAGCACTTTTATTGAATTTTCAAAAAGTTCAGTCACCACATATGTGGACGGTGGTATCTCATCTGTTAAGAGCAAAAACGTAAAAAGATAAGTTTAAAAAAAAACAAACACACGAGCTCGTAATTGTTCAGACAAGAAGCCTTTCATTTGCAGCCGTGCTATCAACCGTTTGTCATCAGTTGTGCAGCAAAAATTTTGCAAAACATCTGTCTTCGTTTGGTAGAAATTGTAAGTAAAAAGAATATTTGGCAGCGGAAGGACCGCGGCCTGAAAACGCAGTGATATTCAGTCGGGCAAATTAAAAATATGAAATATGTTTCGCTCAAAGGGAGCCTCGCCCATTACTCGCAGCCGATCAAAAATCGTCTCAACAAGTCTAGGAAAATGCTCTTCTTCGGTAAATCGACGGCGATTTGAATCGCTCCCATTTTAGTGCAACATAATGATGCTAAGCCCAGGTGTCTTTCGGTAAATTAACTTGAAAGGAATTCACAGCGATCAGTCAATACTGCCTGAAGAGTTTACCTGAACAGGCGTCGAGACGTTGCCCATTTTCCGTTTAGTAGCAGAGTTGCGCGTTTTGTCCAAGACAGATGTTCTTGACTTGGTGCGATTCTTCGGTATGCTGAATGTTTTATCCATCTAAGCAGCAATGAGAAAAATACCAATGATTTCTGGGCATTTCCGCTTGCAGTTGCCTAAAAAGGATCGCTCGAGCGTGTCTTAATCGCCAGCTGAGAACAACACATGCGAGACTGACTGGCAGAAGTCGACAAAGTGAACACAACATTCGACGAGCCAATCAGCAAGTTGCCAATGCTCCGGCACATTTAACAAGCCGTGAGATACAAATCAGCACGATACGCGCTGGATTAGATTTGCTGCGCGCTTTTATACACACGAAAGCAAACCAACTTGACGAAAAACCTGTGCGCAGCGCTCGCTGCATTGAGCCACGCAGGAGAAAGATGACGTCCTAACCTACATTGGAATTTTTTTCCGAAAAAGAGCCAACAGAAAGAAATAAAGAACTTGAGCCAGGAAAAAGAATCTCTGCAGGATTGAAAATTGGGGATGACAAACATCGAGACTCACATTTGAGTCATCAAACAGAAGTTACGTTACTTTGGCACAATACCCTGTAAATATACAATCAGCTGGAATACCGGCTGTGTCGTATTATTCTTTGGCGTGGTAGTTTCAACTTGTTTAATTTCGGCCTCAGCAGAAGTAGCACCGCTGCGTCCACTGCCTGTGAAGTTTGAGAATAAGTTAAAGTAGCGTATCTTAGAAAAACTTTACAGTGCGAATACCGTTCGAGCAATCTGAAGTCAAAAATAATAAAATGAAAGAAGTCCAGCAGCACATTTAGACACGTTAACAGCACGTTGTTAAATCAAGCCAAACTTTTCGAACATGTGTTGACGACCTTGGGGAATTCGTAGGAAGTGGATGGGGGGCATTAAAAATCGTGCCACATTTAATGAGGTCCGCCATGGCGGGCTTATATTGCCTCAACAACTCATAATAGATGCTGCAATATACTTTTCCCAGGTTACTTCGATTGTTATTTTTTACAGAAATGCCAAAATTAATCAAAGATGCGTGGCTAGCCGTGATTGGCCGTCAAAGAAAATTAAGGACCACTAAAGCACTGTATTCCAGGACGCAAAGTTGCCATACCAAAAACACAACACTTAACATGCTGCACTTACCGGTTTTCGCGTCTTTTCCTGTTTCAGTCGAATTGCTAGACCGTCTGGCACTCACAGCAGGTTTACTCACTCGTGCAGTTGTTTTTCTGGTGAACGCAGGGGCCGCACACTCTACCGAGGAATCCTGTGCATTTTTACCCGATTATGCGCTGCACTGGCTCAAATGCTCCCTCCCATGAAACATTTCGTATGCAAGAGGTAAATACCACAGCAGCGATTTTGCTAGACACACATACATTTTTATTACGTACAAGAAACCGATCACTTTCATGATCATCCCACGGTGGCTGAATGGCATCGATTGTCATTTCAGAGTCTTTTTTCGGTGAAGCGGTCTTAGTTTTGCCAGGCGATTTTTTAGCTACGTTTGTAAAACCATCCTGCAAATAGAAAACGATTGTTCTAAGAAGTATTCTGAAAGCCATTACAAAACGACGTACTTGTGAAAGCAACAGAATAGAATAAAAACGCAGGAATTGCAGAAAACTGAAGCACCAATTCGAAATACATGATTTTTCTACTTGCATCACAGCACTCAGTTTGAAAACCGAAGACTTGCGAGAAACACAACCAACTTTGGATGTATCTGCATCACTTGACGCTTTAAATTCTGGTGTTCTTTTGAGATTCTTTGATTGCTTTTTCGTCCTTCCTCGTTTACGAACACGTGAGGCAGACGCCTGACAAAATCAGATTTAAAACTACCGTTGAAATTGCAAGGCAGTTGCAGACGGATGTTACCTCAGTGGTGTTTCGTTGATAAACAAATGAGAAGTATGACATGATGGAGAAATCGGAGAAAAAAGTTAAGGTATTTTATTTAGATATGTACGAAAAACTAGCCGTCACAAAATCGAATCGAACAGTACAACATTTGTTCCCATCATTGCGATCACCGACTGAAAAAAGCAATTTGCTTCATTTGAAGCATGGATAAATATGCAAGCAAAAACAAACATGAACATAGCAAAGACAACTTTTATTCAGCTGAATAGTTCAGGATTTTTAAAGGAAAGAAGGAAGAGCTTCATGGGTGGTGGCTAATTTTCCATGTTTTTTTCATGTCATTTGTGAAATGTCCAATTTTATCACCTCATGTTGCCAACCGAAACCTAGCAGTCTCACAAAACAGAGCCAATAATTGTTGGAAAAAATATCCTTAGCAATGTCGCAGAAAAAAAAGCTGATCACAGCTCATATCCTCACAATCGCACAAAAAGTTCAATAATGTTAACCAGCATAACTTTTACATTTCATACCGTGACAATTTGACGTTTTGCAATCCATATATAAATGCCCTAACGATGTTTGAAACAGATTTCAACACCTGTCATGCCAGGAAAGGTCCGAGCAAAGTGCGTTACAAATCAAGCCTCAACACTGTCCATAACAGCTTGTTTGTATGTTAAACATAAAATACCATCAAAACTTTTTACTTGTTCTTTCTTTAATACACTATGGCTTAAACAACAATAAACTGACGAGTCTCATATAGATATTTAATGCACAAAGTTTATACTCTGCAACCTTTATTCAACGTTTTGTTAAAACAAGAGATCAGTTGATATGTACGCAAAATCCATTTGATTGTCCTCTTTGTGAGAGGACCACACTTCCGTTGTGATCGGAGAGCCTGAGGAGTAAGCGCACAAAGTTTCACGGTGTGACAGCAACCACCAATAGAGATCATATGCTGTGTTCACTCTATTACTGCTTGTTCGCGCGACATGCATAGGTGCTATTTTTAGCGCACATCCCGTTCGTGGTGCATCGCGCATGTGACGCTGTGCCAACTGTGCGGCCTCAACAACATACTGCACATTGATTTAAAAAGTGCAATTTTCCTAAGAACCGTCCTACACACTTTAAAAACAATTATTTACAGCCAAAAAAATCAGATATGTATAGCAACTCAAAAATATTACAACAAACATTAAGGCTATATGGTTTTAATCAACTGTCAATACTGACGGATGAAAAACTATTGTTTGTGCCTAATCCATAATTATCTTGTTCAGGCATAAGAAGTAGCTCACAAAAGGTTTAATACATACCAAAGCCAAATGTATCTTGGAATTTTATTTAATGTGCAAAACCAACAGCTCAACCAATAGTCATGTTCAAAACGCATGAAGTTTAAGTTTAAACAAAAACAAGATTTCAATTGCTGGCAAACAAAATATTTTGGAAGACAATCTATGGTTTTAGCAGTAAAACATTTTGTATACTGCAGATTTCATAAAAATACTGAATAATATAACAATCAACAATAAGGACATCCTGAACCAAAGGTAGAACCATTTTATAAGATTTTCTACTCATTTCTTTAGATTTTGAATAGGTTATGAAAGTTCACCAACATGCAAGATCTGATAGTGAGGAACTGAGGTGATCACTTATCATCACAATTACACAAGGATGAGAGAAAGTGTATAAAATGCAATGGGACTGTATGACACCAAATACTACTAGAATTTTTTTCCTCATTCCCTTGAAATAACCGAGTTTGGCTATAACACCAGTGATAACTTTGCCAATGTAGGAGAGTGTGGCGATGGTGGATGTAAATGTTTTATATGAAAAAAGTGTGTTTTTGAAATACTTCAAGGTGTGTGTATGATAGGGTGATTCAAAACATGGATGGAATGAAAAATCACATTGAGACAGCTGATAGACAGGTACAGGTGGAACTCCAATTGGATGCCCAACCATCTGGAAGTTCATAGATGAACTGAGAAGAGTCTGAAGACATGTGCAAAAACGGTGTGGTGTTTTTATGAGCATTTCGTAGCCAGGAATCCCCCACCCAGGATATTCTCGCATACAATGTGCGATGAGACAATTCTGCGAGTGGTTCAGGAATATGCCAATTATGGTGTGACCGAATGTCTGCATGGAATTGCCCATAATTTCCAAATGGACTAGTTCAATTTTTTATATTTTTAGCTGGTGTTTGTGTGATTATGAACGTGTAATGTGTGATTGTCAATGTCATGAAGTATATAATGTGTATTGTAAACAAAAAAATGCTTTCATAAAAGTTGTGCTACTGTGTAGTTGAAAATGTTCTTATCAAAGATTCTTATTAACTGATTTATCACCAAAACGTCCATTGCCGAACTGTCCCATTCTGTCACTGTGTTGCTCTCCATGCACTTTTAAAAACTGAAATATGCATAAGATGTCTACGCTGGCTTCACTAACATCAAAAATTTGACCAGGTTCACTCAGTGGGTGCAACGTCACTTTACATGTGATCAGTACTTTCTCCGTGCACACAATATCACTGTATACCTGACCTGGGCTGCCACATCACTGTACACCTCTGAACATAAGTTTTTTGCTGGATGAACAGCTTTGTCATGGGTGCTGGACTACAGCAGCAGTGAGTATGGTCACTCTAAATGCTTTACAAGGTATGAAATGGATTAATAGTTGAATCATGCAAGTACATTACTGCACAAAGCAAAAAAAACTAATTTGTATTTTGCATAATATTTAGTGTTCTTTCTTCAAGAGGCTTGCAACTTGCACAGGATCAATTTGCAGAATTCACATGCAATTAAGTTAGAATGAAAACAACTACTTGGAAAAATAAGAAATGGCATTTTTCACGAAGTTCAACTTTAACATGCACAGCACTTGAGCAAAGAAACACTGAAACTTATGGAGTTTAGGCTTTTGTGTTGACATCACAAGTGATGAAAACATGTAAACAGTAAACAGAAACAGCCAATAGCCATCTGCATGAAATTGCATATGTGCAGGCTCAAATGGTAGCAAAACAAGGTTACAGGCACTTTTACCTTACCTATTTTGTATTTTTCAGTTTTTTAAATCCTACGGTATTAATTCATTCCTGAATAATGGTTCAAGAATGAATTAATGTAGCATGCGATTAAAAAAAGCTTTGTAAAACCAAACAACAAATATCTTTTGTGATTTCATGCTACAGAACAAAGCATTTTCAACAGTAGATTTTTTATTGAGAGCTGAAATACACAAATAGGGAAATACCAGATTTGATAGTTTGGTCATGAACTTGTAATGCTCCCAGAAAGGAATAGCAAGGCAGGTTATTACAGATATCCTTTAACAAAGACCAAGTGACATATTACATCAGCATCACTATTGTGCTTTTATTGCAACAATATGTGAATAAACAGCTAGGTTACTGTAAACACAAGATGTTTTATGGCCTCCAAGAGCTATTGCAGCTAAATCCTTCCCAGAAAAGTTGGATATACTTGAAAAAAAATGACAATGACAAAACTTTTGCCAAGTTGATTTTGCTATCCACAGTAACTCCATAACATAGGGAAGAGACACTGTAAATACAAAAATTACCTTCTTTTCAGTGGAAGAGCAATTGATGTCTGTTGAAGTTTCCTCTTCAGACATGAACGCATCTGATATACCTCCTGTGGTTTCAATTGGATAAGGTATTGTATTTTCCTTGTCTGATTCCAGAGGTGTAGTTTCCTTTTAAATATAAAAAAATGCATCTGAAAATGTTTAATAACTGTTGATCAACTTGTGGTGTAGGTACTCAGTATTAACACGGATCCATTATTGAACACTGGTACTGCAGGTCTCTAATTTTTCATGTGCGAGGTGCGGAGAAAAAAACAAAAACAACAGCATGCACGGTGCTGAGAAAAAGTAATGCATAGCAATGCAAACAATGTGGCAATGGCTAAATGTTACCTACTGTTTACTGTTGATTACTGTATCTGCAGATAAAACCTTAGCCATTTGTTTATGGACAATTTAGCCATTTCTGATGAAAAGATATTGGTCGCACTACACCTATGCTATGATCTGAAACAAACTACACGATATGTCTGTCAAACACACATCTTTCATAATTTGCATCTCTGTTAATGCCAGATGCAGGCAAAACTGTCAGAGACATACACACAGAGCTGTTTTGCCTCAAACCCTTGATTTTGTGTTCAGAGCTCAACCGATGCATTGGTATGCCGATATTTATCGGCTGATATGGTGATATGTTGATGTTATCAGCAAAATTCTACTGATAAATATTAGCATATTTAAAGTGAACATGGCAAAGATGGGCCTGGCAACATCTAACCAATGTGAGCACTGCCCTGTCTAGACTGCAGAACAAATCTTGCAAGAATGCCCTACATTTCAACTTCCTGGCAGCATCTCCAACAAACAGCAAAGGTCTAACGGAATATCTTTTGAACAATAACTTTTCATGACAGCTTGCATTGTATTGTTTATAAGAAAAAAGATAAGACTTTCAGGATAAAACAGAAATGGGATACAGCATCGACAAAGAAGACTGATCAAATTACCTGGTTGCACCCCTACTTACTTTTCAAATTGCTCAATGGAAGTACCTACTCTTTGATTCAGCACAATGCAAGCAGATCTTAGACAACACTTTAATAAATATTAACTCACCAAAGTGGCTATTAGCACACAGTTTTATATAAAAAGTTCATAATTTTTCAAGAGCCTTTGTGTACTTTGCAAAATGAAGTCAAGTTACAAATTACAACTTACACAAACCTGAGTTTTACATGTAAATGGGGTCAAGTGCAATCCACAGCAGACAAAGGACAATGAATAACTGGCTCATCGTTTTCATGGAATTTGTTTACTGAAGTTGATCATGCACGAAAATGACAATAAAAGATTATTCAGTGTTTGTAGTAATATGACTATTATACCTTAAGGCTTGATGCAGGTAGACTGTCTCCATCAGATTTATTTTCAACATTTTTGTACTCAATTCCACTAATATGAGCAGCACTTACACCCTCTGACTTGAAAATTGTTTGAAGCTCTTCAATCAGTTTTTCACTCTGGAATATTAGACAATTCCATAATAGAAAAATGGCAACAAGACAAATATAAGTTAAGAATAAAATATCCTAGATTTGTGTCAAATTTACTATCCACAACAACAATAAAATATATTTTTTCTTCAAATGTAATCATGAAACAAGTCAGGCAAAATAAAATAAACGACATATGAATATACTGGAACTAGTTTAATGGGATTGGGCATTACCTTGTTTGGATTCTACTTATTTACACAGCATAGTTAAAAGAACCATTTGAAAAAGAACTCTGTCAGTCAACAACTAGCATCAACGCTACGTAGTTCATTTAAACAAATTCAAACAGCTAACTTTAAATGTACGTTTTGATTTCAAGATGTCATTTATGTCATTTTCTTTGGCCATTATTTTCATAATAAGATTTCAAGATAGTTAAGAAATATTAAAATGTACAGTACAGTGTATAGTAAACTAATATTTTGAATTGGAAAAATTTTCTTTGATGAAACACACCCGTACCAGGAAAAATTTTGACACTGTAAAGTACCTTGAATACAGTGCATTACAAGTGAATAAAACAACTCAGAAATTTCAATGCTTCAACACACACGTGAAAGTAAGAACATTATTGATTAACTTGTGATCTTTTACTTGATTGTAAAAGTAAAACCAACTCCTACTTTTCATAAAAATGCTGAAAAGGTACCACTGGTATGTTGCTAACAACATAAGGAGATTCAGAACAAAAATATGAAATATATACAGGTTAAACAAAATTTGTAGTTTTCATACTTAAGCAATCAGAGTCTGCACTTTTGCTATAATCATTAACCACAAACAATAACTTAGCTTGATCTACTTCCTGTAGTTAACCTAATTACCAACATGAATCTCAGAAGCAAAGAAAACTACCAAGCAGTCACATAACAATTGAAAAAACAAATTAAGGCACAAATCACTTTTTGGTTTGCTTTGATTCCATGCTGTTTTGCAAGACGCTGAAGTTCTGGTCTCTTCAAATTGGACAAGCCTGTATCCATTGTCGCTCAACGAAACATTAATTTAACTCCTCACATACAGAAATGTACTCACGACAAATCAGCCACAACCTACATATGTGTAACCTATGAAAAGTATAGTCTTTAGAGCTTTTTCATAAATGCTTTATTTATTGTAACTATTGATGAATGTAAAATGACAAATATTAATTTTACAGCAGATAACATCAACATTGTCATGAACAATTCACACACCCTTAAGAGACCTGACAATCTTCAAGTCTGGAATGAAATAAAAAAATTTTGATTTTGGGTTTCAGATTATTTGTGAGTGACATCATAAGTAGAATAGTTTTAGGCCTTCTTGGCTCACTTCATCTGGCCCCAAGCTCCTGCTAGATGGCATGGTAGTATTTTGCTCAATATTTTATTGGAAACTAGGTTAATATCCAAGTTTTTTGAGACTTTGGATGACTTGATGGAGTTTCGGGTTCAAAAGTTATGACCAGCGCAACCAAAACTCAAAATTTTTCTGCATTTTTTAAAGCTGATGAAACGTCAACAAACCAAATTTTATGCTGATACCAAGAGCAATTCCAAAGTTATTAGGTCAAAAAAAGTCAAATTCCTTGCAGCACATATTTTTTCTCTATTTATTGATATTTCATTATTTATAGCTACAACAATAGATATTGACTAGCTCTGATGTATTTGTTGTCTTGTTCACTACTGGACCGATTAAAGTATGCTAGGTGTGGTAGTACTTTATGTTGAAGTTATCACAATGTAAAACCTCAGTGACTTCAGGAGATTTATTAACACTGGATAGTGGATATTTCTCTTGTGCATTTGGATTGATTTTCGTCTATGGTGTGTTACCTCTAGTTTCATGTGGTCTTTCAAACTTCTAATATTTGTTATATTTCAACAAGAAAGAGATATTTAACATATTGCTTTGTATTCCATGTTTTAAATGCAAATGCAGGCAATTGACTTAATAGGTCAAACTAAAGTAAAAAATTGTCAATTATAAAGGAAATTTATTTTTAGGTCAAAATTTGTTAATTATGAAGTCAAAATTTTAAGCTTTTAGGTCAAAAATTGGGTTGCCCTAGTTATGACCTAAAAGCAAAAAAATAATTTAATCTCATTATAGATCATTAATTAATTTGTTGCTTTTACACCATACATAACTTGTGAACTAGAAATGCTAGAAAGTTGATCAAAGGCTCAAAAGACTCATATTCTAGCCTCATTGCCAATGAAAACTTCAGCGATATACTTCCGTCCAGCAGCTGGGTCCAACACAAGGTAACATGAGCCAAAATGGCCAAACACCTACCTCACTTATGACGTCACTCACAAAAAAAACCAAACCCTTGAACTTTTTTCATTGCAGACATGAAGACTTGCTGAGTCTTTTGAGGATCTGAACAGCTCTCTAGCACAATTGACTGGCTGGCAAGGTATAGAGTTAGTAAGTGGCACAAAAATAGCATTTTCAAAGTACAAGATATTCGTATACCGGCTTTGAAGGTGTTGACAAATATGTTTGTTTGTCATAGATTTTTCAAAAAATAAGATATTTTTTGCAGCAACCATTAAAATTAATAATTTTGTTAATTAACTAATTCACAAGAATTTCTTAACATTTTTCTGAGTGCTATAACCACAAAAATGCTGAATAAAAAGTTTAAAGTTGCAAAAACTGTTATATATACAGTTTTTTTTAAAGGAAAATGTTAGGTACCTAGTAGTAGTATAGACCTGCAGGGATCCGATTTCTCCGATTCTAGGGATCCAACGATAATTTCTCTGACTCTAGGGACCCGATTTTCAATACTAGGGACCTAAATCAGGTCCCTAAAACACCTTAAAAAACCTGATATATATATATATATATATATATATATAAAATGAGGCCCAACAGAAA
>JGI24021J15306_10001101_pt1 | contig 24966 bp, 13 predicted proteins | sample Ectturendosymbi1_FD_15306 | JGI IMG/M metagenome (IMG submission 15306) | reverse complement strand
TTTTCCATGACTTTCCAGGAAAATTTATTTTTCCAGGATTTTCAATGATTTTCCATGACCGTGGGAACCCTGTAACAAATTCTGCCTCTGTGGCTAGCAGCAATACCACAACTAAACTGTGATTTTCTAACATTTTTCTCCATCTTTTCGTTCCGCCAAACTCAATTTTTAGTTTTTCCAGCGCTGTCGTCTAACCTGGTTGCGTTCGTGCTTCAACCGGAAGTGACGTCGTAGATTGACCTGGATGGTGAAGGATTTGGGGCACTCGGTGCACTTGAATAGTTGCTGTGGTTTGCTCTCCGTGCCGCCAGTTCCCGGTTTGATTGTTTCTGCAGCTGTTGTTGGGACGGAATCTTCGCGTCTTTGAGAAGCGTTCGCCTTCTTCTCTGCTTCCGCCTGGTCACTAAAAAAAAAAACAATCTGTTTGAAACCAAGTTGTTTGTGAAAATTTACGACCGATTGCATTTCACTGAAAACATTTAACCGAAGAATGACAGCAAATTAAAAACTTATATCGGACTACAGTGATTTCTGGAGTGTTCTCTGCCAAAATCCTAAACAGGTGCGCAAATTGCATTGGTATCACACATGGATACAGCAAAGTACATTGTTTGAAGCCTTTTTCTTGGAATTGCACGTGCAGTACAATTAATCTTGCAGCCGGAAAAGCGCGTATTTTCTTCGATCGTGAAATTTGTGCAAATTACAACCACTGTATAATGTTTGTATTAGAATGTCACTGAATACCACCATCCCCATTTAAACTTTTTCACTTTTCCCTAAGACAGGGGTTCCCAACCTTTCTCTGACCATGTACCCCTTTCGCATTTCGGCAGACGAGCATGTACCCCTAAAAATTTCTCATGACAAAATATTTCATCATGACTAATCATAGATACATTTAACAACAAACACATAATGATTTTTGAAAATAATATTCACTGATTCAGTATACCTATAAATATTTGCAAATAAATAATATATTAATATATTTTCTCTTCTATTGCTAACCTTACATTTACCCCTTCAGACAGGCAAATGTACCCCTAAGGGTACATGTATCCCAAGATGGGATCCTATGCTCTAAGACAACGTGTCACCCGTGCGCTGATTGAGCCCGCTAGTGTTGACCTTGTTTGATCTGAGCCCAGTGGTTCTGCAGTGCAGTTTAATCGGACCGCGAATTGACAAACTGATTTCAAATGAAATACGAAAATATATAATGTATCTTAAAATAGTTCTTAATTGATGAAGAATGGCTCATGTTATGGGAATCAAACGGTTTCAAATAAGGTTTCTCTCTAATGCACGGTTTCAGACGAAGCAGGTTTTCAATGACTTAGTTCCAAATCAAAGGCCCATAGCCTGCGGTCCGTTAGCCACAGACACTCCCGACAGATTTGTTTCCCACGGTACCATATTGAGTTTACATTGCAATGTGGACTGCTAAACCGCCACCTTGTCAGGGTCGATGAACTAGTGTTTTGCAACTTTTCAGTATGATTTTGATTCATGTTAGACATGTGTGTTGCAACACGATTATTCGTTTATTTTATTCGTTGGTAAGAAACGTAAATCCTGAATTAATTTTTATTCTAATTTCAGCAAATTTAATATACTTTTTACTAGCTGTTAATGAGAGATCATTACACGAAAATGTTTTAATAAAAGTTGTTGACTGTTTTTTCGCGCTTTTCGGAATTTATTATCTTTCACTTGAGGTGCTGTCACAGGCGTAGCCAGGGGGCCAAGGGGTCCATGCCACCGGAAATGTTTAGAATATCTGGTCATTTTGTGCTTTGAGAGGCGGTATCTCAAACAAAATACTGGTGCTAGCCTAAAATCAAACATTTTGGTCTCCCAAACATTATGGGTTGGCTACGCCATTGGGTGCAGTCCTCCGCCTCCCACCACATTGCCTTTGTGACCCTCGGTCCAACCAGGTTACCATAAACGATATGATTTTAAATCAACAGTTTCCCTATAATTTACCCACACACAGTCCACCTTCCCGCAACTGATACTCATGGAGTACATACTTGAGAAACTCTTGTGGTTTTAACTTGTTCTCAATTCACCATACTTAACAGCTACCTAAACAACTATAATTGTTAAGCCTTGTAAGCCTTTTATGCGTGTCTTGTGCGCGAAACAAGGCGGGTATCACCAGCTTTGTGTGCTCTGTGCGAGTTTTTTGGCGAAATTGAGCAACCGAGTTCAGATTGTTACAAACGTTCGGCGACAGATGCTTGAAATTTCATCAAATCCTGGCTTTTGCCAGAACAGCAGCGTATGAGCTGAACATGAACTCGAGGTGTAACCAAGACAGATGAAATGTTAAAGACGAGTTGTGAGAAGTTTTTTGTAAGATAAATTCGAAAACACGGTCAGCTGCGGGAAGACAGCTTAGCGTTTTGACCAGCATCACCAGTCAAAATTATACTTATCCTACGAACAGCGCATTTATCTCAAAAGCATGTTTCGATCTGCATTCACTCCTGGCAACAATCCAGGTGATTAAATTACAGCACAAGTCAAGGGCAATGATAATTATCAACGACAAGAGTTTTTGTGAAGTGGTGCAGTTGGTTGAGCATGCAGCACTGAAGCTGGTGGACACGGTTCGATTCCCGGTCGGGTCATACCTAAGGCTGAAAAACGGTACTGGTCTCGGTGGGAGAGTATAAGGGGACGGTTCACGCACGGTGCTGTCACTGACTTGCCACCAGTGCAGCATTCACTGCGAAAGCAGGTTCCCGGCGCAATCGGGGATTGGCACTTGCGACACTCGAATGGAAGTATAAAGAGTGTAGTGAAACCGAACCTGAACTTCGTAATTTAAGGTCCATCATTCGAACTTTTAACACTATGTAGTTCTTCTTAGCGGATGCATAAAAAAGAGAAAAAAAAACAACAAGTTCAGTGAAGCGCCGCAACCAATCGCATTTATGGTCACTATTGGAAACAAGAGAAGCACTGAAAGTCATTCGTGAGGAGAAGTTTTAGGATAAAAGAGAAGTTGTTCATGAAAATAGAAAACGAGCAAAGGCGATACAGCGCTCAACGAGGTTTTGCTGTTTTTTAGTTTCAGCCGATTCCGTCGAGCAAAATTTCAAGCGTTTAAATCGTTCTTGCATTGCAGTTACGTGGGAACATTTGTGGATGCAGCATAAACGCAACATGCGTATAATATTTCTTGTAGCTTTAAATTTGCAAGGATCGTTTCTATCCCATCATCGCCCAAATTACCAACAAGCAGGCTACAACTAAAAAAAAGCTATTGTAAGTTACCGTACATCCGGTGCAGTTTCAAGAAAGTTTGCAAATTTTTTCAATCGTTTAATTTTGGATTTGACGGAAAACCATTATCTTGCGTAGTTGCTTTGCATTTGGAACATCAATGTGGGAGACACATTATTGAGCTCATTAAGCCATTGCAAGACCGAAAGTGAAAAACAGACATGTAGAGTGACGTTATGTAAAATCTAGAACGATACAACCGTTAGAAAAAGTACAAATATTTCCTTATCAATCTTCTCAAATCGATGCAATTTGCTAACGTTCCGAAAATCAAATTATTGCAACGTCCGCAGCACCCAGTTTGTACTCAATGGATAAAAATTTGACTAAAATTGGTTATCTTGAGTAATGCCCATTATGTAAAAAGTGGAGCTCTTTCGTTTGGTAAAGTGCATATGGCAGAAACATGGCCATTATTTTTGGCGGTGTTCCACACGTTACCACGCTTTATTAACAACAATCACAAAACAATTTCGAACCTGCTTGATTTAAGAGGCGATGCTTCCAGAGGTTGGCCGCCCATCAAGGAACCTTTCTCGAAGCGGTCCAAGTTCAGGTAAGCAGCAAAGTCGATGTTTTCTTCAAAAGTGTTGCTTTTGTCAGGAACCGGACTTTTGCAGTGCGTGACAACTGAGCAACTGCTTGCTGCATTGCTGTTTGCGGTGGCGCCCTTTCGATCCTGCGCATAATGGTTCAAGGGTTCCGAAATGGTTCAAGTAGCATCAAGCGTTTTGGACACTCAATACACGGCGTTTGAAAAGAACACAGTGTGTGTCTTTACGCCATTGGCATAGAACGGCGCTGATTCGTGATATTTTTTTTGTTTGAAGTAGACCGATTTTCGCGATTCATTTCAAAAATNTTTGCGAAACTGAATGCAATCATACACTATCGAAGTGGTTCCCAACCGGGGGTTCTCCGACCCCTGGGGGTCCAAAACAAGATTTTCGGGGATTCGAAATGCGATTTTCGAGGGTGAGAGTTTGCATGTTCTTGGATCTACTTTTTTTTCAAAGCAGCCGAGGTTTACGAAAGCTTGCAAGTGCTGTTGCGCAAAAGAACATTATCCGGCCTAATTATTCCGGCTGACGTCACTGAATTAACAATTTAGATTGCTAAATGCGTGCATTGCTGTTTCCGCTTCACGTTGCGGTTACCATGCCGAAGATGGCTGATGATGCGATTGTGAGCGCATTGTGGTATTTAAACGTTTATGGCGCAATTATGGCGAGATGTTGTTTGATGCAACAGAACTCCAAAGTTTCTGGTGAAACGAAACCAAACGAAAATCAAACAGAGTATTTTAATACTTGCCTGTGTGCTGGAAACAGAGCCTCAGGCAATTTCAACAGACCTCATGTTTAATCTCAAACAAAAAATGTTACGTGCGTTCAAACAAGCGAGGGCGTCATGGAGGAACAGAACCAAAAAAAGCACACTAGTTAAATCACAGGAGAGCATTCGAAGTGTGTTATACCACAGGTTGTTAGACGCGGAAGCAACCAATCATTTCACATTTGCGCTTGCAAACATTTAGGATCTAGGAGCTGTTGGATCTGATAACAAAAACCCGATTCAAAAAATGTAAAGCAAATGTTACGATAACGACACAATTTTCAAAGTACCGTTGGACCTGGTGGTTTTATTTTCATGTAACGTTAAACAAATAAATGTAAAAGAAATTTTACGTTTTAAAATTCAGAGTCACTGCGATTTTAGACATGTTACTGCAGATAAACGGTAAGAAGGTAGCTCAAAAGAATGGACAAAAATGGTGAAAGTATGGTTTTCATCAAGTACGTGCAAAATGTATTAAGAGGTGCTATGCTATCACATACGATTAGGAATATTTAGAATGCTGCAAAATAAAACTTATGGTTATACACACTTCATTTCTAGGAGTAAATGACACAGCTGTCACCATGGGCGTTGGAGGGATTTTTTCCAGTGAGGGGGTCATTAGCGGATTTTCTATGTGGTGGCCAAAGGATTGTTTCCAGAGGGGTCAACATTGGTGAAAGATCATTTTACTAACTCCGGAACTGAGAGAAAAACATTTTTCTACCAAAAAGTTAACAGCAAAAAATNAAATTTCCAAATCGAGAGGGTTTTAACCCCCTGCCCCCTCTTCCGACGCCCATGATTGTTACCTTCACTTTTCNCGACACAAAGATTCAAACATCCAAAGTCATGCCATTACCTTACGAGCAGCGCGCTCGGCTTTTGTTTGTGTCACTTTCATTTTGTGCACAGACCGAAGATGCTTGACCAAGTCAATCTTCTGCAAGAAGCCTTTTTGACAAATCTGACGACAGAAGAAACCAGGCGTCAGATTCGATGCATTTAACTTTAGGTGCGCCAAATTTCCAAGCGCAGGAAATATTTATTGTTTATCAAACGTGCTTCACACAAGCACCGCTTATACTGAAGGCTGTACCTGCTAGTCGATGGATTTCATAGCGTTTCGAAGGTGTTTTAAGCACGATGAGTCCTTTCACAAAAGGTTTCAGGGCTTGCGAGATTTTAAAGAGATTTTTTCACACAATTTTCAACCGCGCGCCGACAAAAAACGTCCANAATCTAATCAACTACGTTCACTTACCCAGACTAGGTCGGGCAACATTCTTTCCATTTTCTGCACTTTAATAATCACGAGCTCTACATTAATTTTTCCAACCGTATGGGAGATGTTCATCTTATTTCAACAGGGCCGACCAGGCGGGATTGCAAAGTCAACGGGTTAATTCTGACGGAAGCAGACAACTCCTACCTTGCAAGTGTGAGAGAGTTGACCGCTGTGGGTTCTCTCATGCCTTCTTGCGTTGGTCGAGGTCGGGAAACGTTTAGAACAGAAGCGGCAAGCGTAAGGACGCTCCCCCGAGTGGGTCCGTCGGTGACGTCGCAGCTCGTGACGTGTCGGGTACGAGCGTTCGCACGAATCGCATTTGAAGACGTTCATCATTTTTCGGACCAGGTTTCCGTGTTTCAGCTGCGCCCGATCGGAAACAGAACAACGTTTAACAGATTGACAAAGTCTGATGCGAGTAAACGTGAAGCAGGAGAAACGAAGCACAGGGTCGAGCGCGCTGCAAACACAGGTAAGTTTTCTAGGTGGGGTTCGGTAACTTTGTCGTTTCCAGCTTGCGAAAAGATAAAATGATCAGTAAGAGTTTTAATGCTTTTGAAAAACGTTTTTCGGTTCCTTAAAGTCCGCAAAAAAGCAAACCAAAGAATTTTTCATTTTGCAAACTTTCGTGTTTTTTCGGAGCGCCTGTTGCAATTAACAAAGAGCATAAAACACATCGTCAGTGCGTAGGCTTTGTTGGGCCGAACACCGTCAAACAACGGGAAAACACTTTGGAATAATAACTTTTATTCTCTTTAAGGTACGATTATTATCGATAAACAAGTTTGTTTGCAACTAATGACTTGGCGCGAAAGCGAATATACTTTTTTTGGTTTGGAAATATGGTATTTGAAAAATACCTTGGTGTTTTTGTGACTGGATGGCGTGCAAACGATTATTATAAACCTTTATGTGGNACATTTTGACGACTTTTTCATANAAAATCACAATGCAAAAAAGCAACAACGGTTTTTATTCTANATCTGTGTATGTTTTTTCCAAAAGCAGAGATAAAGGTTACGTATATTCGGAAGTCAAACAGCTACTGCGACATATAAAACACAAACAACAAAGTGTAAAACATTTTCATGATAACCATGCATGGTTGTCCCTTACTCCTCGTACTAAATTTGTTTCAAAACATCATTCTTTGTTAGTTTTTGCTCTTACTAAGCGGTATTTGATCAACTTCTTACCTAATCACACTCTTTTAGGCAAGTTTTCGTTTTTAACCTATGTTTCATGAAATGCAGCAAATTCATTTTTATGCACCTCCGACAAACCGTCGCAATAATAACGAATATGCAAAAGATTCCCGAAAAATGTTGCCAAGATAAAGCAACAGCTCAATCGACTTCTTACTCAAATATAAGGCAAAGCAAAAGACTTTACAACAAATTACTTCAAACAAATGTCAAGTTCCCGAAGACGACACACGAGCTGCAATACCGCATAAAACAGGCGATTGTGTAAATGACATATAACATACGTATTGTATTTGTTGTCATGAGGGTTTAAATGAAAGCTTCAACAACAGCAAGCAGTATTGAAAAAGGTTGTGTAAGACAGTGGCGCCGGAACAGCAACCCTGACACATGTGGCCAAAGTTACATTTGACATTCATCCCCAGCCTGGCAATGTGTTAACTTCCTCGCATGCGTGTGCGTGGCGTGATGCTTATTGCACATACCTGATACGATCAGCAAAAAGAATTTTGCGCTAAGATTCTCCTAAACAGCGCGACACGTTGTCCAAGGCTTAACTAGAGCGTCTTGAACCTTGTCCTCAAAATCCGTTTGCTGAACAAACAAACTGATGTCGAAATTGGCTTCTCGACCCCAGTGGCGCAGACGTAAAACTACTGGCTCAGGAAAAACAAATTTTCAGCCCTCAGCAACCGCTACCACGTGCAGCACTCCCAATAGAAACGTTCGGACATGCTTCACGACAGCTCCAACCCCGCGGTAGTTTGCAGGCCGCTACCTGATGATGTCGCCTCAGCTCATCTTTCCGCCTGAAGAACAGCTTCTGTCGTGAGCACAGCTTGCAAGCGTAGAGGAACCGGGAAGAGTCCCTGCCTTCGCCCTCATCAGGAGCCGCGAAGTCAGCTGCGAGAAATGTTTGGTGATGTTCGTTGAAAAGGAGCGCGCAGCAAAGGCAGAGGTTCAAATGGACAGCTGTGTTTTTTTTTTACTATTTCAAAGGATTTTTGAACTTCGAAACAACACGTGTCAGATTTTTTGCATTCGAAGAAAATGTTTGGTGGGACATAAATTTGGTATGAATTTTGAGCGCGAATCTTTCAAATTATATGCAGATCGTGATTGTAATCAGAATGAAATTCGGAATCGAACTTGTGAATTTAATACATGATAACTGGGAACGAAGCCGAAGATTTTTTGAAGTATCGACGTATTTGCGTTGCTCGAATATTAATTCATCCAATAGGTGTTTTGTGAGTTGAAAAATTTTGACGGCCATTTTAACAATATCTGTGCGACGGCCTACTCAAGATATCTTAAGTAGGCCGTGTCTGTACCAATCAGCACTGAATCGTTTCGGCCAAGTTTTGCGGGAATTTTTTCAGAAGCCATGTTTTACATCAAAACGCACTTCCCACGATATGAAAATTACTAATCTTAAGATGACACCAATTTCCTTACATCTCTTTATTTTAGGGGCTAGTGGAAGGAAATAACCTGTAGAGAAAGCAAAAGACCAAGTGCACGCTCGGTTATTTTCAGGAATGATAAAAAGCAATGTTGAGCGACTGTTTCTCTGCAAGACGGACTTGCGGTTTTGTTATGTTCCACTTTTGCTTATAAAAACTTGAAATCGCAGATTGATCTCAAGTAACTTTAACACAATTATCATAAGAAAGTCATCGGAATAAGTGAATGCAAAAGTTAGAACTGCCGTTAAAACACCTTTAACATGAGAGAATACAAATGTAACGAAAGGAACGGTAAAAGCAGTCGATTACTTGCCACCTTCATTTTGAAAAAATGTGTCTTTCGAGACCTTAGAAATAACGTATTTTTGTTGCGTTTACTTTCAAAGCCAAGCACGCGCACCAGCTGGCACTACCGGAATCTAGGCGCTGTACTGCGAAGAAGCACATTCCGGAATAGAGTCGCACAGCAGCAGATCTAAATAATTTAATGCCTGAAGCATCAATGTCTGCACCTGCAAGTCCGACAGAATATCAACGCCCTTTTTTCTGAAAAAAAACTAGTGCCTAGCAGGAGCTGAATGCGACATTGTTGAACGTTCGCAGTACATGGTTTCATTAAGTTTCAAGCCAAATTCTGGTTTCGGATTAATTTATCCAAGTCAGCTCGCTTTTCAAAAGAGTACAATCAAAATCTTTAGCATCTAGCGTGAGTCAAAACATACTATTGATAAAAAGACCCTTATTTTTTGTCTATGCACCGTCTTTCAATAAAGTGAGCTATTTTGAATTTATGCCAGAAATTAAGGACTAGTGGAAAACACTCCCACGTACCACTTGTTTCTTTTCCAGGTGATTCATCTGATCCGTTTTCAGCGGTCTCGACATTTTCGTCAGTGTCGTCTGAAAAAAAAACCTACAATTAGAATTTGCTGATTTGTACGTGCACGAAAGGTTGCAGTAAACCGCCCGGGGCGCAGGTGTAAAGCAGCTGTCATCAATCATCCACTATCACTCAGTTACAGTGCGAAGGATGCATACCGGCGATGGGTACTGGAGACAGTGCCAAAAATGTTCGCAAACTTTTCGAGGTATACTACATTTTCCACACACAAATTCAACTGACGATAAAAAAAAGCCTACAACTACGTTGCTCTGCTTGCATTTTGAGAAAAAACACTTGTTGCTTCGATTCTTAAAACAGTGCTTCGCCGTGCGGAAATACGTTTCAGCTGTGAAGTTTTTAAGTGAAGCACTTTTAACCGTGCATGTAAAACCTGTGGGTGTTTTTGCAACGACAGTACCATCAACCACGTAGCAAATACCATGATCATAATTTTTACAGCTCTTCTGTGACGGTAAATAGTTGGCGTCATGTGTTCTTTAGAAAGTAACATTGCACTATTCCGGTGGGACAAAATCTCAAGCCTGCAAACCGACAGACGGAAGAGGTAGATCAGCAGGCAAAAATGACTGCAATTAAAAAAATAAGGAATTTCACAATGGCACATTGTTACAATACTGACCAAATGGTAAACTGCTCAACAACTTGGTGAAAACAACCGGCAGCGACTTTGAGCAAATAGCAACACCAAACGGTTGAAAAGGCAGAAAAGTATTTATGGACAGCTGGAGTCCTACGTTGTGAAGATCAACTGCAAATGTCATCAGGCCAACCAAAAAGAATTTTTTGGTAGAGCCATGTCATTTGATTGGTTTTGTTCAGTTTTTATACATACTCGTACACTGATGTGTTTTAGAAAATACTGACGATTGTTTAGTCAGTGACATTAACGATCATAATATATCGATAGTTGGAAATGTCAAAATACTTGGGAGTAGTATCAGACAGCAAGCTATCCTGGAGCTCGCACATAGCTCAAGTAAAAAAACAAATATCCAAAGCCTATGAAGCGCTTTCGAGGCTTAGACATTATCTTCCCATTAATACCTTAATAACAGTGTATTATAGTCTAGTCTACTCTCATCTTCAGTATGCAATAAGCAGTTGGGGATCATCCTCACCATCCATACTTAAATTAACAAAAACAATACACAATAAAATTATAAGGACTGATTACATTTAGTTCATATAGAGCAAATGCTGAAAAACTGTACGCACAAAGCCAACGTTTCAATCTTTATGACATTTTAAGTTGAATGTAGCTAAATTGATGCATCAGTTCAAGCATGGCTGTTTACCATCTGTTTTCAACAATTTATTCACAAAGTTGGATAATATACATTCATATAATACTAGGCAATATAGTTCCAAGGAAAAGATTGACTACTGAACAAAAATCTCGTCCTTATATGGGAGTTTAGATTTGGGAGTCTTTGAATACAAATTTAAAAAGTACAACCTTTCTATTCTTTAAAAAAATACAAAACATACCTCCTAAACCAATATTAACCTTTGTCATAATCCATTCACATGATACCAAGCTTATTAAACGTTATTGATATAATGTAACACTATACCTCACCAGCAGGACAGTGGGGGATCTAATTAGAAAACCAGCTGGTTATATTAGGCACCCCGGCAAAATGCAAACATGATTTTTACTGTGTTTCTATTCTGTGCGTTTGCTTCTTTATCTTGTTTATTTTTTTTGTGTGTTTTCTTTTCGAATGAATTGAACGAATGAATGAATAAATGATCAATATATATTTATTTTGACTGCTAGATCTCCGGTATGGATGCTAAAAATTGACGGAAAGTTGAGTTGGTGTTATTTGTCGATAATTAGCATTGCAACAAGAAACAACCAATTAGTGCAAGGCCGCCAGGGCATCGAAGGAACCGGAGGCTTCTCTCGAGTCGTTGCACCTCGATTGTTGAAAAAGATTTGTTACTGTCCAGTTTCAACTACTGGTGTTGAACTGCACATGGGTGAGAAAGCGCTGCCAGATGATCAACACAGTTGCGCAGGGAGTGCTGGGTCGCAACCGGTCCCTCTCGGTCGGAATGGGACAGTTCAGCGCCGCCGTTTCGGCGATGGACGTTTCGGCAATGAAATGTGAAATGTGTTTTCCTTTGGAATGTCACCGAAGTGCAAAAGTTCGCACTGCCGTCATGAAGCGCTTAGGCGCAAGATTCGGTCTAGCACTTGCCCAGATCTTTCCAATTATGCTGTATTTATTGCGATTCATGATGCATACCATGGATTTGGAAGTGCCATTACTGCATATTCGTGCACCGATAGGAAACCGATGGCAAGAAAGTACGATATATTCTTGGATTAACTGTGAAATGCAATCAAAACGATACCTACGTGAAAGATCAAGCAATAGATGCTGTCCAGGATTAACTTTTGTGTAAACTCACAAACGCCTCATGCCAGCAAAAATAAACGTCACAAGCCATATTTCTTGTGGTCATGGTCGCACTAAGTTCTTCCAAAATCCTGATGGACGGGAAACTACACTGGCCACTGCCCAGCAGGATGACAACAACAACACTTATGAAGCAGACATTCTTTGTAGTCTAACCAAGGGCGTACGCAAGGGGAGATTTTGGGGTTCAACCCTCCCCTTGAGCTTGATCTTTTACAAAAACTTTATTACCTGCACAAAAGAGATAAAGGAGATTAATTCTTTTCGCATATTTTGCTTGTTAATTTGTCGACTTCATGCAAATACCAGGGAATGAATTCGCATGCAAATTTCAAGGAACATTGTAAATGGACTAAAAAGTAATAATTAGGTTGCGTTGGGAACCTGCGTTATCGTCTGCGTCCAGAAACCACCTCACCACTTTTTGTAGACCTTTCGCCCACTGCACATGTTTAAGATTGTGTTCCGCGAAAGTTCACTTTATCCGAAACAATTGTCTTTATTTTGTCTGCTATGGCTGGTCAGCGCAAGCGCTGACCGCATTGGCTATCTTACCAATTTCTGTAGCATGATAGAACTATTCCGCGAGCTCAAAAACAGCAGTTGTTAACATAGAAGCATTCAGGCATTTGATTATGTCTCAACAGGGAAAAAGGAAATCTAAAAGTTGCTGGACTTCTATAAATAACAAAAAATCGAAAGTTTTCTTGCGGACTTCATGCGCATTCTTAATTCTTATGTAGTTTAGCAAGATTCGAATTTTCAAACCGGGATGTGCGCCAGGCAGTACAGCCGCACCTTTTCTATGCTCGACTGCTCGTATTCGATAAGACATTAACGCAGCCTCATTTTGCAGTTGTAAATTGCTCTGGCGCATTGATGAGTGTGTTTTACTCCCCTGTTTTAACGCACAGCCTGATATTTTTGCAGTTTTGGACTGCTGTGTTGTAGCGTTGAGTGTGTTTTTCTCCGATAGCCTAACTTGGAGCACTAATAGTTTATATTCAGTGCAATGACACATAAAATAAGGGGAGTGGATGTAGAAAAACATGCATATTATGTCAAAAAATTCGCCAAAACATTGGCTTGGAAACATGACTATGACGTCAAATTGTGACGTCACAAACAGCGCACAACAAATACAAATGGCCACCATATGCCACTGAATGAAACCCTCCCATGAAAATTGTCTGCGTGCGCCACTGACTCTAACCTTCAAAGTATTTGAAAAACACACACTTTTTTCGCATAAAATACTTGCGACCACCATCGCCGAAACGGCTCGTCGCCGAACTGTCAAGACCGCTCTCGGTTGGTGAGGTGCTCAGATCCGCAAGGATCTGGGTGTGGCAGAGAACTATCAACCCAGCTGAAATGAAACTTTGCCTCGGTTGTCATAACCCTTTTGCTTCTAGCAAACTCTGCAAATGTTTGTAGCGGTTTTTGGCACGGGGATAACGACTGGAAACTCCTGGGCTCCGGTATGCTGAAATGCAGCGAATGTCCCCTGTTTTGGCAGGTCATTAATTTACAAAGCACAGAGCAAAAAAAATCGAAATCTGCACAATGTGCGTGTACACGTGAAATAGGAACATTTTCACAAAAAGTGTTTTTAACATCACGCCGGAAACAAAAAACCAACACAGCTTAATGTCAACTGTGGTTACAACTGAAAGCACAACTTATCTTCTAAAAAAATGTTGGACAAACGTTAGCTTTTTTTTACAAGCAAACATGGTAGGTTTTCCAAAACGCTTTACAGCTGTGTATGAGACAAACAGTGATGGCGTGACTCGGTTCCATTACTCGACTCCATGCAGTCACAATTATAAGTGAGTTTTGCTCTGCAACAATGATGCAATGACTCTAATCGAGTCAGTGTGACAAAGCCTCCAAAACCCTGTTGAAACAAGCAAATAATCTCGGTCTTAAGCAGAAACTACAAAATGGAAAATAGGTTCAACGTTGTGTGACTGACTGTAAGTGAATTGACAGTTTTTTTGTGACTAGACACTGTTTGTGATTCTGCTATGATTCGGAAACGACCAAGTAATTTATGACTCGCTCTGACTGGAATCGAAAGAAATTCAGATGCTCTGCCTCGACGTGTTTGTGACTGGACAATTGTAGCTCTGCCACACAACTGAAGGCATGCACCATACAAATGAATACATGCAACCTTTTCAAGAACAAAAGTAGGTCTTTGCGTTTTTTGTGCGCTGATTTGAAAGCCATACAGGTCGCGCAGTATATACTACTGAGTGCTGAAAGAGGGTGGGCACTGTACAAGTTAAGACATGGGATCACTGCTGGGGATATCCGTGCCTGAGTCCAGGCAGTGTGGATTCCGACTTGGGCTCTACCTTCATTAATGGAATTCAACCGATCAGAAGTGTAGGTCTCAAAATTGCAGTTTGTTACCCAACCTAAACTTGTGAATTTATGCCTGTACTAAAATTTAGCTCACTCACACCCGTATTCTTGCGAAGTGGTACAGTTTATGGAGCACGCGTCACAAAAGCTGGATGGCTGGGTTCGACTCCCTGCCGTGTCATACCAAAAACCTGAGAAACCGTACTTGCGGTCAAAGGTGAACATTCGACTGGATCCAGATAGCGCATTTTTGTATTTGGATTCGGACTGTTAATTGCTTCAAAAATTTAGAATCAGGACTGGATTTAGACTAAGTTAATGGAAAAGCATTTCGGCATTTTTGTTCTTAAAAAAGCTGCATTTTGTTAATTTTTTAGATTTCATTCGGACTTGGACTTCACATGTAAAATTTTTTTGGACTATGTTTGGACTGAGTTATAAAAATTCAGTACTGGAATCTGGATCGCATTAAATCACAGACCGCCCATCTCTGCTTGCGGCCTGTCCAGCCTCGCCTCGTGCTCGGCGTTATTGGGTGAGTGCAAGGGAACGGTTCGCGTGCGGTTCTGCCATTGGCCTGTGCCACCAGTGCGGCATTCACTGCGAAAGCAACCGCGTGATCCACGGCACAAGCAGGCGGAGATGGACGCCCGCAGACCATTCTTGACACTCCAAAAGGAGAGAGTATAGACGAAACTGCACTGGACATGGATATCCCTTCGCAGAAGGAATAGTGCGTTCCCTGGTACTGTATGTCCGGGGTTTGGCCCAGTACTGGTCCGCGAGGCATTTGTTACCGGTCGGCACAGAAAGAAGATTTATTGTCCGAAGCAAAACAATATCTTTGTGAAAACAATATCTCTGTAGCTATAGCAACCACGACAATACCACGACGTGGACTGGACGTAAGAAAATACACTACTGGTGCCGTTGTATGCTATCACCGCAAGATGGGACCATCTCGTTCAAGAGTTCCACTAAATTTGCATGCAATTGAAATGAGTCATTTCGTTTTTGATGTATTTGTTGGCCACGTTGAAGGCCTGTCCGCGGAAATAATGCCTATCTTAACCGGTCCGTAGAGCAAAACAGGTTGCCGACGTGGATGATGCAGCAAAGTACGTATTTATGTGCAATAAGACAGGCTGGCATTGAATGTTTGCGGCAAATGACCTGCCTAGCAAAACCCGCTGTTTATCAATCCTGCAATTCTGCATCACGGATAAAAACGGAGTACAGTCACGAGGTAGAACTGACGTCATTTCGAGAATCGGCAGAAACAATCTGGTTTTCGCAACTTGCTTACATGTTCTCAAGCTTCTAAGCAGCAAGCCTGTACGTTCCTATTATCCTTCCTAGCAACAGGATGTTTTGTTTTTAATCGTCTAACAACATGCTCTTATGTTCTCATCCTTAGTAGTAGCATGATGCTACGTTTTCAGCTATCCGAGCAACATGCTTTCATGTGCTTTACTATCCATAGCAACATAGACACGTGTTCCAAACTTTCCTAACAAGCCGCTTGCATATTTTTGACAGTACCAGCACGTTCTCAACTTTCTTAGCAACATTCCTTCCTCATACTTTTACTGTTTGAGCATACTACCCAAATATTTTTTCAGCCTGCCTAGCAAATTTCTTCCATGCTCTTAAGTGTATTAGAAACTTGCTATCACCTTATCAACTGTTCCTAGTGACTTAAACATCTCTTCGCATGAGATTACTCAATCAAACAAAGTTTCTTTGCGGGGTCAGACATCTGTCATGAGTCGCGGTTTCAGTCATATCTACACTGCGTTTCTTTCTGATAGCACACCGACTTTCACTACAGCATGGCGTCCTGCAAATGTTTTCCCACTATTCCAGCATTTACTTGTTCTGCATTGCAGTTTTGTAGCAAATAAAAAGCGGTTCAAGTCCAGCACAAACGAACGCGAATTCGACCTCGCACCCGACAACTGCTGACGAAAGAAGTCTTCAAAAATCAGCCGCGAGAGATCGAATGAACTTGTACATGTACCACCGCAGGTGGGCGCTATATACGTCGAATGTAAATCCAGAAAAACACGAAAGGAACACGCCCACTCGTATCACGATTGCTCATCGACACGACAGTGTTAAATACCGGACGATGCGTTCCTGCCAATGCATTCGTTTAACGTCGCGATGCTGAAGCAAGCAAAAGAGCACATTGTAGTTGCTGAACAACGAATTTGTAGCGATTATACAGAAATAAATACCTGCAAGGCTTGGGCTGGCCAACTGTTCCAATCGCCTAACACCAGCGGGCGTGTGTGTGCGTATGTGTATTTACCAACTGGCCACTGATGCACGTATTTGTTGTACACAACGTTTGGAGTAGATTTGCGCGCAATAAGGAAAGAAGTGGATTGAAATAAACTTGGAAAAATTTTGCAAAAATGTCCCTGGCATCCTTCCTTCTACTCATACGTCTTCAATCGTGAAAGCCTTGTTCCTACAGTGCGATAAACGTGCAGTATAGAAAAACTTCAATAATTAAAGTATGTTACTATGCGCCAGTCCCAACCAGGGTACTTTGGAGAAAGTTTAAGTACTAAATTGACTAAGGAGTTCACACGATGTCCACTGATGGACGATAGCAGCTAAAATGCCAGGGTCGAGCACTCACCACAAGTATTTCCTCCCTTTCCGTCATTTGCAGTCGTCTTTTCGGTACCTTCAGCCGACAGAAGGTCTTTGATGATTTCTTGGTCTTTCTTTCCTTTGTTGCGAATGAAGCGCGGATTGATGTGGATTCGCTCGTAATGCCGCTTCAAGCTGAACGAGCGCGGGAAGAGCATGTCGCAAACGTCGCACCTGAAATGGACCGGGACAGCATGACTGTTGTTGGTAAATTGCAGTAGCGATTCGAAGTTCGTCCCAAAGCGATCATAAAGTACACCTGTCGATGTTCGAGTCTTGAACAAAGTTTCTAATACGAGTGGATTCACTATCGAGAATCACAAAACTTTGGCTTGATTACAAGCGTTGTGGGAAAAAATGCATGAAAACCGCAGTTGGCGTGGTATGCGATGCGTATGTTCATAAAAATACACTGCTATCAAGCCGGGTGAGGTCGAATCTTGCGAGACGACCGTAGAAGTCAAATATCAGTGGGCATCAGCGTGCTTTACCTAATACCCAATATAAAGCCGCGCGAAACACATGTCAGGCAGTAGGTAAGAAATTTCGAGGCCTGTTAGGGACAAGAAAGGAATAGAGAAAATGTAATATGAAGAATAATCTTGCTGAGAAAATTCAAGTAAGTTTAATGCAGCGGCTGGTATAAGGCTGCGATTACACAATAGCCAGTACAAACTCTTCATCGAGCACTTTTATACACAGCATTGCTATTCTTACCTGTAGGAAGTCATGCCACCCGACTTGCTTCGGACCGTGTGTTCAGAACATACCTGCAAGACAAGAATCCCTAACACGTATCCAGGATCGACCAAATAAAGAACTCCCCAAGGCTAGACGCAAGACTCACGAGAGGTCAATTCTGCCACAGAATGTAAATCAGATCCAGCACGAGTTGCGACTGAAACGTTAAGTCAGCAAATTATCTTCTCAACATCTTATATTTTCCATAACAAACTTTGTGCAAAATGGGACTTATTCTACGTTTTTTCGTGCGTAAAGAAAAAAATAAAATTACAGTGTAAATAGAACCGATCACCAGCCCCCAAATCAATCGAAATCGAAGGGAAACGGAATTGCACCAAAAAGCATAATGGGTAACTTTGACTCTACCACAGCAATAAGTTCGTGTTGTTATTCAAAAGTTGGTGGAAATCTACTAACATATGAAATGATTGCTTTACAGTAGATCACATTTTTCCTACAATTGCATGACTTCGCATGAGCAGAGCTCGTTGCAGGGTTTTGTTGTAAACTCCGCGTTCAGCGCAAGGAAGTGGAACCAGCACTTTTTTAGCGTTTCAAGATTTTTTCCATTTTGCATTAAAAACAGCAGCAAGTAGTAGCTTATTTTTTTTCAGTTCAGGACCAAAAAAGTGTTGTGGGACTTTACATTAAATTAAGATATAACAAGGTAGTGAAGACTTTCAGTAACTTGTTTAATTCGCATAAGCTTCACGGGAACTTACTCTAATAAATTTGCATATTTTGAGGCACTCTAGCATTGTGATGTCACGAGCGACTCTTTCCGAATAAAGTGCTACGTTGTATATGACACCCTTGGAACATAACGTGTTTCATTATTAAAGACAATCTCTTTCTTTACAAATTGTTTATCAGTTGCGCATAAATACTGTTCTATAAGTGATTTACGATGTGTATGGCTTTACCCGCTTTCGTATTTTTGGTTTCGCAAGGGTGCGCAAACTGGGGCCGGCCTGCGGCCCTTTACGGGGTTCTGTGCCACCCGCAGAACCCTGCAGCAAATTGGAAAGAAAACGAAATATTCCTTAGCTTTTTTTAATCATGCTGTCTAAATGTTGTATTATCTTAAGAGTGCACAGCACATGTTTAAAAGATGCGGTCCTCTAACGTATTATGGCTCAACTGGTGTGGTCCACTCTCTTGAAAAGTTCGCCTAACATTGGCTTATTACCCAGCAAAGCTATCGAAATCATGAACTGTATGGTTAGTGCTTTTCTTGTCAAAATTTTTTTTCTTTGGGTGTAGGTTGTAGAGTTACTGATTTCACATTTATTTTCACATTTTCTCAGAAAGATTTGCTGCGAAGTCACCCAGAAACGACGTGTGTTAACACGTTTGACCTTCATTTTAATGCTAAGTTCGATGTGACTCGCTTTGTCTGCATGAACTCTGCCCACTCGCGAAAGTACGAATAATAAAAACCACGTTGTTTCGAAGTCAGAGCGGCGGCTTTACAGACCGAGCATCACTCATTGTCTTATAAACAATTTGGAGATGCGAAAAATGAAGTCTGCTTTTTCAATCAAACAACAAATGAACTTCATACCTTGAACTTGAAGTTGCCTTCTTTATCAAATGTTACGGCTCTGCCTACAAACGAAAAGTAGTGCACTTTGTCATTTTTCAAAGATGTGAAAAAGACACGAAATCAAGTTAACGTTCGAAATTCAGTTGACGCTTCAGTATTTCTCACCCGCAGTCTCAGTGCAGAAAACAGGTTCTGTGCGGATGCTTGAATCAGCATCAGGGGGTGCTGGTGTTTCGGCAGAGTCGCTCTCAACAGTTTGCTTAGGTTTGAGCCGGAGAGACTTTCGGTGGCATGCCTGCAAGTTGTTGGATCAGATACCAACGTTAGACAAACGAAAGTTCAGGCAGCCTCTCCTGATCGCTGTGAACAACCTCTACGCAAAACGACTGGTTACAGAACAAGCATACTAATTTGCAATGCAGCGAGCTAATTTCTATCTTAAACACACATTTAAGTAAAAAAAAACACGTATAGCACTGTTAAGATGCTTTTGCTCTAACAATTCAGGGCGGTAGGCAGTAGTTTATTTTCGCTATACATCACATGTTCAACCCGTATCACCTATAACAATACTCATAGGAAATTACAGTGCAGCAAGGTATGTTCCCATGCCCAGATAATTACTGCCGCTTGTGAGTTATGACAATAGCGGCAGATATGCAAGCATATTTTTGCTGCGTGAAGCGTTATTTTTTTCTATTACGAAATAAAATCCACTTAGGGCTAACTCCTTTATTTGTGACTAGTTAGAATCAAGAACGTGCACTCTATGTCCGGGTCTTGGAGAGGTTATTTGGGTTTGTTGATTGTTCAAACACTATTTGAAAGAACCAGCGGCCAGTCACACGGCTGTGTAGCAACTTGGAAAGACATCGCTACTTCGGGGGTAGAGGAGCGGTAAAGAATGAGCACCTCAACCTTCTACACGACACTGCTGGTTCCAACGCACAAAGGCCTTGCCGGTATTTGTTCAAGTTCTTACCTCTGGCGATGCCGTCCGGATAAGACTTGATTGCTTCACAGGAATGTCGAACATGCAGTCCTGGTAACGGGACGGCTTGCGTTTCAATCTTGCTGTTTTGATTTTGACAACTGTAGGTTCATGGACAGAGTCGTCCACAGGAGGTTGGGGAGGTACTGCTTCACTTTCTGCAAGTTATGTTACTAACAGTTAAAGGCCGCTGGTCTGACGTTATCCAGGTACAAGATACTGCTTTCGCATAATGCCGTTAACTTAGAAAAACATTGCGTTATTAAAGAAACAGGTAGATATAAACTATTAAACCTTGTGCAAATTTAGGCCTATAGGAGAATAACAGCGATGGTGAATGCAGGTCCTTCACGCTTAGTTGAAACTTTCAACACTGTCCCTACTTACTACCTAATTTAGTGGAACTATTAGGGAAAACTTTCACTNCGTGAAAATCAAGTAGTTCGATAAACCAACTCATCACACAACTTCGGCAAGAAGAACATTATGGGCGTTGTGATCGTTCATGGTTGAAGTAAAATCTTTCACAATTAAGGAACAAAAACATCTACCCACCTTGAAAGAATAGACTAGCGTGTAGTTAAAAAATTGTGCGCGTAAACAAAGCCCATCCACACTGACGGTTCCTTATAGGTCGTCTTATTTACATTCAAACATGAAACACAGCTAAACCTTACAAGCTTAACAGTTCGCTCTAAGGTTTACGACGCACATTGACACCCAAAGTGAAATCGCTTTGCCAGTTAGCTTCACAACTGGCTGCAATATGGCTAGTTTAAATACCACAACATAACATCTGACCAGAAGGCCTACGGTGACATCACATCCTGTTTTGAAGCTTTGCGTCTTAAAACATCTAACAATGCACGCAGCACCACAAAAAGGAAAAGTTAAAGTAGAACAATTGAAGTTCACACAAACACTTCAATTTTTCAAAAATGTGAATGAGCGTGCTGCGGGTTTAAACGCTTTTATCCACTTAAAGCGTTGGGATGTTTCAAGAATCCAGTGGGTTCATCGAAAGAACGGAGGCACCTTCTTCAGAAACCATGCTACGTGTCACGTATGGGGGTCACGGCAGTGAAACGTATATTAATCCTGTTTGTATGTAAAATGTACAGCCGAAGAACAAACGTGGAGTTCTCACATATCGCAAAAAAACAACCGGTAAAAGTTTACGTAAACGATTTTCAACTTGTACCGTTTTCAACAAAAAATATAAGCTCAGTAATGGAAAGGTGAAGCTCGTTGGTTGAAAAATTAACTACCAGTTCGAAAGACGATGCAAACGAAAAAGATACGCGGCTATGTTATAAAGGTTAGAAGTTTGTATCGATGACACTGATCTTGCAGGGCGGTTTAGCACACAACTCTAAACTCGGGAAGTTTTATCAAAGGTATTTTTCTTGCCAATTTTGAGCTTCAGAAAACTTTTCTTTCAAACGACTTCACTCATTAAAAATATGATACAGATTTCGCTGTAGCGACTGGCACAAATTTGGTAGTAGACCAGCATTTTCTACATGGGACCTGTACGTATGTTACACACCATNAAAATTTTTGATTTTGTTCAGAAGCAACAAGTACTTCGTCAGTCTTCTTTAAAAAGAGGCTAAAACGTTGTCCAAGACCAGCTACATTTTTTCGTAATAATAATAGGGTTTCCACATGTTCAGGCACACAGGCCTGTGAGATTTTGGTGAAAGCTACATAACTTTCCCGGTCAAATAATTACATGGATATAGTTCTGCATCCAACAGGCGCACAATCGCATCAGTTCGTTCAAGGTTTAAAATATACTTAAATTTGCAAGTTTTATTGTTCGTACAGCTGACGACAAGTCGAAACTGGTCTGAAACTACGAAAACATCTGACATCCAGATGACCTCAATTTAAGAAACCAGCTCCACAGTGCAAAAAGTAGAATTTGTTTATGGTGGCAAAGCAATTTTGCTTTAAAGGCGCTTCTAAAACGCACCTGCAAGAAATGCAGTACACCTTCTTTTCTGAGTTTAATTAAAATAACCAGAGCATCTTTTACACTTTTTGCTGCCAGTCTAAAAGCAACAGATAACTTTCATATTTAAAAGAGCTTTTCCGAAAAATTGCTTCCTTGTGCTTGATTTGTTTGCCGAGGCTATAATGGGCATGATGTAGACATTAACTGAAAAGAAACCATGCGTTTTTCAAAACAACGTCAATTATTTTCTCGGTGGCTTGGATTGCCGCATGTACTGAAGGAGTAGCATTTTTTGCGATAAAGAGAAGAAAGAGCGTCGTTCGATGCCGCTTCCAACAAACATTCTGAAAGGAGCAGTTTCCATCCGAATATCTCATTCGCTTGCAGCGTTTCACCGTAACGTTCACCAGTAACAGCTTTATAACGTGATTGGCTGAGTCAGCATCACAAACAACTAATGCGATTGCGGCCGTCAGGCATGCTGTATTTCTTTGTGTTACGTTTCTTTTGTTCTGAGGTAATTTTCGACGCTTTGCACCAAAGACTGTCCGAAGTCGCTCTGCAGAACAAACGCGAGTCGTTTTTGAGGCCTAAGACAGTCGGTGACAACTGTCGATGTAACGCTTTCAGCTTAAGAGTTCGGTGCGCGATGAAATCAACACCCATCGTTTCATGTCTGCTCTGAACCAGGCCTAAACAACGACGCTTGCGCAAGTCACCCTTGGCGATGCAAGGCGCTGAAACGACTTCGGTCTGCTGTTACAACTATTTTCATGATTATTGCACGTGTTACGCCTGGAGGCAGCTACACTTCCCGTCATCCAGCAGCACCAAGCGTTCTGCGCAAATGGGACAAAGCGTTTGTAGGAGTAAAGCACAGCATGGACTCACTGTATAGTTACTGGGTCATGCGTCAGGCGAGGGATCCAGTTTTGCCCAAACGTTTTGTTTTCGTAAGCTGCATTGCGGCCGTCCGCCGAAATAGCAAAAATTGACTCATTAAATATTTTTTTGCCCAAACGCAAAAACGTGAGTGAAACGTTTTAAGTCCCGTGACACGTACAGCACATGTTATTGAGTCAACCAATTTTAGTCAACAAAAAGGAGAGGGTTTGCTCTTTGTTTTCAACAATCGACGACGCATTCATGATGACAGCACATGTGTGGTTCTGCAGTACGAAACGCATTCCACAGTTTCAACTATGCGTTCTCTTTACCAATAACCTGCAAAGACTCTGAGATCTCAGCAAGAATCACTAGCACATTTCCAAATGCGCAACGCTTCAGTGGCAATTCCAGACCAGGCGTTTGGGGAAGTCAAAAAGGCTTTCACTTGTTTAAACGCCCCAAGACTCCCAGGTTCTCTGTGACAATGGTTGGGTAATACGCAAAAGTGGTTACCTTTTGTAGGTCAAGAAAGTGGCTTTTTGTGTTGGTTGAACTGCGCAATCTTTCAGGGAATCGCCACAGTTGAAAAAGTGCCTTAAATCATTAAATGGCAAAACTTTTTACGCGGGTCCAAAAAGACCGGGTCTCATATTTCACGAGCTGCACAGCAATTACAAACACTTTTGGCGACAAACAATCTCTTATGTCTACAAAAACTGTTTAAGAGATATGCGACATTTGCATCCTGCGCTCTGGTGTTTCACACTTTTTTGACTATCCGTAACGAGATAAAAATAAACATTGTCTGAAACGTATTTCCGACCTGCTTAGAAAGAGAACATCAGTTCTTACACTAGCAAGTGACAACTGAAGCCCAAGATAAGAGACTAATAAACAGCTAAATCACGATCACGTTTCCAGACAAAGCGTGTGCAGTTACTGTACATGTACATGGAAAACATATTTATTGCTGAAGCGACATTGCAGGAACAAAAAAAATGAATGAAAGGCACTTGCTATGAATTAGTCCCGTTTTAGGTAGCTCTGCTGTCTATCGTGCAAAACGATCTCATAATCGCGGCATAGTTTCGCATTTCGCCTTGAAGGCAGATTGCCTTAAATTACATTTAACGTCACTAATAAAGGTAGAATTTCAATCATGTGTTTTTCAATTAAGTCGGAATTTCAATCCAGTACCGTTGCACATGTTTGTACATTGGACTGCTGATGTGAAAAACACATCAATCCCACTATCACAGATTAAGAAAAAATGTACCCTGCTGAACACCATTTTCGCATGCCAAACCACTTTAAATACTGCCAAATTTCTGCAATTTGGCATTAAAAATGTCAGCCTGGCAACAGCCCTAAAACTGGTTTTTGCTTCGAAGGTTTCTAAGATCTTGCATCAGTTATGTAAGTTTTTCATTTTGCATTCGTATTTTCACTATTGCTTTTCCTTTCAAGGCTGCTATCAGGCCTTAAAGAAATAAACTTGTAAGAAAAACAGGCCAGTTTTGCACAACCCAGTCGAGAACTGTTGGCGCAAGCGACTGCGTTTGTGATTACCTTGGTACGGCTGGGCAGTTTCCACCCGGGAGAGACATAACGGAACAGTAGTATAATTTGAAAAAACAGCTTTGTTGAACTATTCTATAACAGAGGCTACGTAAAAATCCAGCACGCAAATCCTGAAGTTCAAGGAAGTGTAAAGCATTGTTAAGTTTCAAGTATTTTTTAATCTCTGTTTCTACTTCGATAAGCACCTAAAAGGAGTCATTTATATCAAAGGGGCGCCACAAACGTTTGGAGGTGAAGTTGCTCTAAACTGCCCCCCCCTGGATCCGCCACTGCAACGCGTAGAATT
>JGI24021J15306_10001100_pt1 | contig 24966 bp, 22 predicted proteins | sample Ectturendosymbi1_FD_15306 | JGI IMG/M metagenome (IMG submission 15306) | reverse complement strand
TTTCACCTTTCAATAAATGTAATCATCATTGCGGTATCATTTAAAATCCTGGATTTGTGCCCAATCGCTTTGTTTCAACAATTGTGAAACACCCTGTATATTGCCGATGATGTTGAAGCGTTGTTGATGCAGAAAGTTAGACTGCTGGTAGTTTCGCTCTCCTGCCTGTTGAGAACCTGTTTGCAAATGCAATGTGAAAGTTCTTGGTTCCTGAATTTCTTTCCAGAAATTTCAGTCGATGGTATTCCAACAACAAAAGTAATATTAGAGTACATTGATGCATAATCATGTTCATCAACATGTGTGCTGTGCCCTCAACCTCAGTGATGCCTTTCTAAACCAGTGTTTCTCAACCTGAGTCCGCTGACTAAAATGAGTCTGCGGAAGGTTCCGGATTAGTCCTCAAGTAAATTTACAATTGCAAACAATTTGATTCCCTCAAATACTGATAATACAATTTACCAACTTTATATAGTGGAAGGTTTTGTTGTTTTGTTCATACAGCATTTGTTAGGAACGCTCTCGCCTGTTCCGTAACAATGCACCTAGCCCGCGTGATAATGTCATTGTTTCACGTGGTATTTACACTTTTTTATCATTGCAGTCCGAGCTTAAGTGTAAATTTGTTATCTACACTGCAACCAGCTTTTACCGTCGCAGTGCATCGTTGCTAAACGAAAGTGGGCGTTTGCATACAACGACAACTACTTGAAAATCGGATTTACTTCGCTCGAGGTCAGGGGCGTAACGAGGGGTGGTAAGGGGGACACAATATCCCGGACGACGAATCACTGCAGGGAGAGCCGAAAGGTCTCAACAATGTCACAAGTACTTTCATAAATACAGTACTTTTGTTTCCGAAAGACCTCAGGGGCGACCATGGGGGCGCCAAACTTGTTTCTTGCCACGCAGCGCCATCTAACCTCGTTACGCCCCTGCTCGTGGTACACGATGAAGCCTGGCCGCAGTGCGTTTTGTCCTTAGAAGTCTCTGCTCGCAGCTCCTTCAAGAAGCTGAACTTCGTCGGCATCTTTTGTCAAAACATGTAAAATACATTGACGAAAACCTTGAGTTTTTTAAAGAGAAAGGAACATCAGGTAAAGCTAAAATGTTTTAATCGTCCAAGTACTTGGTAACGCAGGTTAGGAGAAATTGATGAAGGGGCAGAAATTGCTCTGCATTCACCATTTCTCTCCATAGAAACTAACTACATTTTTTTTCGATTTGGATATATGCAGGCCTCTTAACTATTACAACAAAATATGTAACGGGGCACGGATCCTTTTGAGGCGTCAGCGATATTTGTGAAATGTATTGCATTGCCGAACAGCTGATTGAGCTGCAAAGTTGACAGAGGTGGATAGACAAGATTAAAGCTGTTTTTGACTAACGTTTTGGTGAATGTTTAGTCGATGGAAACAAATGTCTTTGATCTGTGTCGGCAAGTGTCGAAAGCTCTTTCTCTTTACTAACTGCATACCTTTGCGAAGCTGGGTTGTCAACACTAGCTATGGTTAAAGTCAGGTACCGAAACAAACTTCAATCAGAAGATGACATCAGATGTGCGTTAACGATCACATACTCTAATTTCGGCGAACTTGTGAAACAAGATTAGGGACAAGATTCTCATTGAAATTTGTGAATGTGGGCAACAAATAAACCAAGTTTGTTAAAATTAGCATTCGTATTATTCTTGTATTCTACCTTGAAACCACGAAGATTTATACTTGTCCGAAAATAGCCCATGGCTTAAAAAGGTTGGGAAACACTGTTCTAAATGGATTTGTTTAAACTAAGCCATCATAAAAGGCCAACCATGGTTTTATTGTAAATCGTAGACATTTTTAGCCTTGTACTGGGAGTCTAGACCACTCTGCACCAGCAGATTTCATTTACAGTACTTGTATTCTCCCATTCTTCACAATATCGTGTACTTGAAAATTTGTGGTATTATCCATGTTCTACAATATAAGATCGATCCGTTTGCAGCGTTTTATGGTTTCTGTTCGACAAACCACGCCTGTTGTTTTACGTGTATTTTTCCACAAATGACGTTCACCCAACCTGTTTGTTGACAGAACACCAAGGTATTCAATTTGCTCAACACTGAAGTATGGAAATACAGCTGAGCGTCGTCCGCGTAAATATCGTGGAAAGCACCAATTCACGGAGTTCTCCTCTGGCGACCAGCAAAGCTATGAGAACAGCTTCAAACTCCAATTTCAAAATAACATATTTTTCACCTGCAGCTTCCCACAAAATGCACAAAATTCAAACTTTGTTCATGGAACCAAGGTCTTAGCCGTTTAAATAATATGCCATATGATTTTCAGATTGGCGCCAACGTGCATGTCGTAGCGTAAACAGTTAAAACAAATTCATATGTGAACGTTCATTTGCATGCTTTAGGAAGCGGGAAAATTGCGAATGCTTTGAAGTAACAATGCTTGAGCTGTGTTTCATCAAAAAGCGGTGTTTCGCCGCGAAACCTCGTGGTCCGCTCCAGTGATGATGACTGGCGTGGTGGGAAAATAGGTCTTGGGGTCGATTGGAACCATTTCCAGCTTCCTCAAAAAATCCATCCCTTAAAAAATATGGAAAATGGCTCTTCTGAAATGCATCAGTAATTTATGGAATTACGACATGCGTAGAACCAGCCAATGATATTTATTAATTTGTACTTGGTAGTTCGTGTTGTTTTATCAAACAACTGAAAACAGGCTATACTTTTTTCTCTAAGTTTCAATTTGCACATGAAATGAAAGTGTTATTATTCAAACTTGAACTCGAAATTTACACAGATGTTTGAGGAGTTCCGGCAACTAAATTTTGATAAAGGGAAGTTTCAAAAACCGAAGGAAACTGTTAGTGTATCCAGAAATTATCGGTAATTGCAGTAGATTATCGCCAAACATCCAAAAACAACACAAAATCAATCACGTAAAAAAGAGAAAAAATACAAAAATCAATTGTGCAAAAAAGTAATCAATTGTCAACAGAAATTAGAATAAATGCAAACACAACGGCGAAAGAATTGTCCACCCGTTTACCTTCTATTACTCTTCCAAAAACAACGCTTTTCCCATCAAATTCTGCATTTGGAGCGAACGTAATGTAGAATTGCGATGATTTCTTGCTGTCCGTATTGTTTTTTAAAGGAATCATCCCCACGGTACCCGGAACAGAGTGTTTCAGTTTTAAATTTTCATCTTCAAAACTCACATCCAAAGCGCTTCGTCCGCTGCTTCCATTATTATTCACAATATCGCCACCCTGTGTTCAAATTTAAAAATCAAAAGAATAAACAGAAAAATGAAACACTTTCTAGTCTGCTATAGCATTGTAAGCAAATCCCATTTAGTTTAGGTTAAACAAAACAAAACAACATAGCTAGACTTGGTTGTGACGATCGCACAACTTAGCAGTACATTGGAGCAACCAAATGAAAATATACTGTAGCTAGAAGAGTAGTTCATTGTTTTCTTAACTTCATGTATCAAGTTTGATACTACAAGTACTAAGGAATTATGTTAAACATAACTTTATTTGCAAAATATACAACCAAACGTATTCATCCATGAAATCTTAAGAAATCACTCTACCTACCACCTGAGTCTCAAGCCTCAACTACTGTATAACTGGACAGAGCAAGCAGTGCAGAGAACTTGCATATGTTAATCACCATTATCAGTTGTGTTGGTATAATGACATGTAACCTAGAAGCTTTGTAGCCGTATCCTTTTTCGTGCGTAGCCAGCTGTATGAAATTCATAACAGTTTTGGGACAATCATGGCCGTAGAGACCGATTGTGAGCCTTCCTGAGGAACCATTCGTGATACTGATGTCAAGTTTCACCTGAAAAATATTTTCAAATTTTTCATATGCAATTCATATTATTGTAAACTTTTGTCACGAGCTGGCCAACTTGCTGCTCCAGGCAAATTCAATAAGATGGATCATGGAAACGATCGTCGTTCAAATTATTGTGTTGACTGATCCATTAGTTTTCTCTTGCAAAGAAATTTTCGATCTCCGTGCAGGAAGACAGAGGTAAACTCATGCAATCAGTTTTTATGACAAGGCCTGCAGTTACTTGCAAAAGAAAGTTTATTTTTTGGTCGTTTTACCGCGGCAATGAATGCTACTGCTGCATTCACGCAACTATAGCATTTAAAGAAACAAATAACATGTTGATCAAACAATGCACGTCACAATAAAGTGTTTCATCGCTGTTATTCGCTTTCTCGTAGAAAGTCTGGTTGCTGTGGAATGTGTTACGTACAGGTCCGGGTTCGAGGAGGGCAAAATGGACACTTCCCCGGGGTCTCCACAGTCATGAACCCTGAGACCCCTGGTTAAGGCTGATTTAACATTTTTAATGTGAATAATCATAAAAATAACAGCAGTATTAGGAAACAAAGAAAAGTGTCTGTTTATTGAAATTATTGTCAGTTTTGTCTTTTTACTGACGGAAAACTACAACCAACAGATCGAAAGCATTACTTGGGCGAAAGTGAACGTTAAGGCCGATATTGAAAAATAAATTTAGAGATGTCAATATTTCAATATATGCAGTAAGAATTATCCCGCTGAGGCAAGAAACTTTGTTACGTAACAATGTTAGTCTTCACAACTTTCGGTCACGTGCCATGATGCCGGCATGCTGATGTGGACTGCCAGACAGCTCAACTAGAAAGACGTGAAACTGCTGGTGTTGAAGTTACCTGAATGCCAGTAAGTTAAGTTACAGTAAGTTACTATGTGGCGAAGGCCAACACGCCCTGAAACGTGCGTGTAGGCGTGGCCGCTTGTGGATGCAAGAGTGTACAAGTAAGCGCTATAGCTGCAGCCGAAGGTTACTGAAATGCAATCAGTGCAGAGGCAATGCTGATCTGTACGGCAGCTTCGTACGGGGCTGACACGGTTANAGTTAGTTNGCCCGAGGAGGCCTGTGTCAGCCGAAGAGTGCTTGGGGAATTAACATATGCAACACATGCATTGGCATCTCAAAATTTTTTACTTTAATTTTTAAGAAGGACCCATATAGTTCAGTTTCGCCCATTATTGGATTCTGAGGGCCTCCACACAAAAGCTGCCCTGGAGCCTCCGCATGTCTAAATCCGGCCCTGGTTACGTACATCTAAAGAACCTTCGTTCCCAACACTTGCGAGTGTTTACAAAACGAGTGCAACATCTGCACAAACTACACCACAGAAGGCGCTCACGCGATGCCAAATTTAAGAAACCGTCCAGTACCAAGATAAAGAAAAACTCTTTGCAATAACGTGTAAACAACAACATAACATTCACGTTGTGCTTTTTCTTAAACATTTTTGATAATCCAAACTAAGCCATGCATCGAAATATTTTGAAAGTGCGACACCTTTTGAACCCATTTACCTTGTCCGTGACCATTGGTAATATCTTTTCGTCTTGCTTTCGGTGATCCAAATGGTCAACTGAAAAATACAGAGCAAAAGCCATCAGTGACGTGCAAACCATCAGCGTCACAAGCAGCCAATGACGTCGGGCCCACGGTCGAATTTTTCCTCGCCACACGTTCAGCGTCAGTGACTCTTTCTTCACTTTCTTCGTTTTGGTCCTTTCTTGTCTTCTCTCTCGTTTTTGTTCTTTTTTAAGAATGGCCTTTGGACTGCGAGCAGGAGACGCAAGCTTTTTCTTTTGCCTTTTTTCTGGCGTCGAAACCGCTTTGTTTTTCCCTTCAGTTGTTTTGGACTTTTTTCTTTGACGAACTTCATCCTGAACATCAGCGTTCTCCGGTACTTTCCTCGCTGCCATCTCAGTTAAAAGCAATGGGATTTAGATCACCTGCAATCAAGTGCTTCTGAAAATAAGAGGATGATCAGAAGCACACTGTGAACAATCAGAACATCTAATGTCAACAACCTTTTTCGAACTTTAGATATAACTTTTTACGTTTGTTGTGATCAACAAAGCTGCGATTTTGGAAAATGACTTAAAGCAACAAGAGTTTGGACCGCAAAAGCTGACTTTGTTAAAATAAGCAGGAAAAGTCGTGCTTGATTCTATCCTTGGATTCTACTTAGATTGTATGAACCGAACCTGGATATAAGTCAGCGAAAAAGTAAGATAAAATACTGCAACATTTTCACAAATCAACATCAGCCCAAGTCCACGGGATGGTAGTAAAATTTTAGAAACGTTAACTTGCTTTTGTTTTTTAAAAATGAATTACCCTTTGAAATATCTTAAACTATCTTTTAGACTTCCTTACTAAGTTCTTACACTCTCCAACAAAACAGATAAGCTGGGACCTAAAAAGTGAAAGAAAATGTTTGTGAAAAATGAAAAAGCGTTCACGTGCACGATTTGTTTGAAAAACTAAATATTTCACAAACATATTGTGCATAGAGTGCAAACTTACAAAGATGTTCAGTTAAAATTGCTGTACTTCTTCATAATTTGACTAAAGCACTACTTTTTCAAACTTCATGCGGCGATTGTTTTCTTCCTAAGCTTTTTGTCATTTTGAAGTGAGATATCTACCATTTCAAGAGACTGCTTTTTATCATGCAAACGTTCATACCTAGCAAAAGACGGCGATGAACTACATATCGTTTACTTATCTAGGCCCATTCCAGCAGTGTTTGGGATCCATAATACTAGCTGCTAACCCTCACGTACCCTGAGCGGAACATGACGCCAATTGTGTGACCAGTTTTCCCTAGAACTTTACCTACAACGCGGCATTCCCATTGACGACTGGTCACGTGTGTTGTTTTGCAGCCAATCAGCACTTCCCACCGCAACTTACCATCAGAGATTGTGTGGCAACGCGCAAGCATTTGTTGTGATAGATCCACTTGTCATTAGCAGCACGCACATGCTGCACAACGCATACACCTGCGAATAAAATGAACCCATTATCAGCCGGCGTCGCTCAACTCTCAGGAACACGCCAGGTTAAGATCCCCTTCTCTGTTGTTAATATAGATCCCTGGACACAAATGCTATTCGAAAATTTGTTCGAAAACTTGTCAAAGTTAGAACACATTTCGACTGCTCTTACGAATCTCTTCCATAAATTGTCTCCGCATCCCATGCAATGTATGCAATGTTGGCTTAATGCCGCTCTAAAGCTATAGCTTCATTTATATTTTAGTTCAACAAAAACGCAACATAATTACTGCAAAAAGTTAAACCTTGGCCGGAGTAGAACATTGGTGTACTCACCTTTACTTCACCTTAAAGAAACTGTTTCAATTATTTATTTTTACATGTTTTGAACAAATATTTCCGTATACAAGATGCTCTCATTATTGTAGTTGTTTGATAGAGATGAATATGGTTGATGTGCAGTTAGAAAAGTAACGTTTCTATCAGTTGTTGCTGCAAACCACGCTGTGATGCTAATTTGCTGCTTTCAGCAAAGCGATGCTGCTAAACGCTGAACATAGTTTAAATACGTTTAAACATTCAAAGCCATGTTAGGCCCTTATTTTCGTCATCCGGCCCTGAAACGCGAATTCTTTAGATTTTTGTTTTGAAAATTTCTCATATTGAAAGCATTCGTTTTACTATCGCACAATCTCTTTCAAATAATTGTTGTCACCCTGCGAAGATAAATAAAAACAAACAGCTGAAGAAAGTTATTGTTCTGATCAAGTCTTTACACGGAAAGGAAAAGCAAAAGAACAGCGTTTACGTGGCTACGATTTGCGGGATTCACTTTTTTGTTCTTTATTATTGACTTTTTTTATCATAACTGCTTCCTTGTTAAAAAGAAAGCATAACGCAACCAAAATGAAACATTTCTTTGGGCAGCCTTAAATCTATCCATTGACATATAAGTTGTTTCTCTACGGTGGTGACAGATCATTGAGGGTAACTGTGTTTAGAGGTACTTTTTACTCATAATAAAAAAGTACAGGCAACTTGAGATATAACGTTTGTAATATAACATCACGTTTGTAACATAACATCGCGTTTGTAATATAACATCGCGTTTGTAATATAACATCGCGTTTGTGTGCCAATACGACTCAAAAAAACAGTAGTGGGCAATATAAACGTCGCGTTGGTTTTCCATCAGCCTGGCATTCCCATCTGCGAGATCAATGGATTGATTCGATATTTTTAAACTTCCAGAAAGGCAGCTTTGTGTGAAGAACATTTACGTGAGAAACAGTTTCAAATTTCTATTCAGTGTGTTAAAATTATATAAAGATATGTTGGCTGTGTGCTTAAAAATTTGATCAAAGTGTCCTCAACGCGTCCAGAAGAAATTTAAAAAAGGTTTAGAGAGCTGAGTGACCAGTTGACTAGGAAATTCTGTAGCGATCGCTAGGGGGCGAAAATTGTCTGCGAAATGCTCTACTCACTTCGCGTAACAAGCAAACATTCCGACAACTCGACGGAGCGATTTGAGACACGGAGGTGGTGGGAATTCTTCCAAGTTTCTCAGATGGTCAGGATCCGGTAAAATGCGATAAAATGTCATTTCAAGGATGACTCACCAGTTCCCGCCCTGCACTCGATTTCGCTACTCATCTTTATTGCTTCAAGATGTTGAGATCTTCTGGAAGGTCATCTTGAAAAAATTCTGCTGCACACCAGTCATGTAATTTTCTCCAGGATCTGTCAAAAGCATGTTTACAGAACATCTGGTTAATCGTGACATAATTTTAAGTCATCGCGTTACCTATCATCCAACCGTTGTTCTACGTCCAAAAGAGCAAAGATGACTTTGGGATGTTTCAAACCTAAAATTAAATTGGATAATCTGAAGGACACACTTTTCAAACTGAATCGTTTGGAAACGAAGATGATTCTCGTTTAACTCCAAAATCTAAAAACACACACCATCCGTTTGTCAGGTCAGGTTATAAGCAGCTGTCAAGCTTTTTGGACGTTAACGCGGCGGATAAATAAGAATTTGATGAATGGAGCTGTTCAATGACTGGTAATGAGCAACTAAAAGTAGACTCGATCGGACGGAATCGCTAATCAGGAGTTAATAAATCTTGACTCCGCTTTGTAAATCCATTTTCAATTGTATATGCACTGTGTCTATAAAGGCTTGTTCTAACATATTGGGACTGTTCTCCAACATACCTGCTGCAACATAACATCTTTTGCCACGAAGAGAACATCATTTTGGTTTTATTCACGTTACGAATATTTCTTTTTCATGAATCGGTCTTGCTTTTGCAACAACTTGCAGTTATTTTGATAACTGCAAAATTCATTTTGCGGTTTTCGCCGCAAAATGCAAAGGTTCCTGAAAGGGGAAGACTATATTTTTAAGAACAACATTGAGGCCGGCTTACAAAGGCAGGGTTCAAATTTGCGAATTAATTTTTTTTTTCAGGTTGCTAACAATACTCGTATCTAGTTTAAATGTTTAGATTTAGACTTTCTGTTGAGTATTTTTGGATGGCGCTAAAAAAGGTCTTCGTTGTGCATTTATTACGCAATCACCACCAGGGGCGTAACGAGGTCAGATGGTGCCCGGGGCAAGAAGCAAGTTTGGCGCCCCCATGCTCGAACCTGAGACTTTTGGGAGCAAATGTACTGCACTGAAGAAAGTAATTGTGACAATGTTGGGACTTTTCGGCGTACCCGCAGTGATTTGGCGCCCCATAGTGGTACGGCTCCCGGGGAATTGCGCCTCCTATGCCACCCCTCGTTACGCCCCCAATCACCACCCCACTGCTCTTCATACACGGCCATGAAGAACGGAAGGGCAAAGCTGGTCTTGTCAAAGACAAACATGAGTTGCTTGAAACGGAAACACGTGAGCTGCTTGAAAATGGCTTTTTTATTTTCTGTCTCATGGAGTTGGGAATTGCATTGCTTTTCATTTTCATTCACTTGTAATTGTTCATTAATGATTTGCATAAACATAAATTTGCAATGATTCGTTATGTTCTTCACTAAAATTCAGAACTAGGCCCATTTTCAAACCAAACTTCAAACAAACATTCCAGTTGTAAAAATAAACCTTTGATAAAACCAAAGCAGTTCAGTACAAAATCTGAAACGGAGGCACTTGCGTTTTTATTATGCAGCACGACTTTGAGGTCGCAATTCAAAATGCTTCAAATTGCTTCATGTTATATCGCGTAGATTTGCCAACATTGCTGTCGGGGATATGTTTTCCATGAAAGGAGAATTCGCAAATTCACATGAAACGCTTTGCTGCCGTTATTTACTCTGTTGCTTGTGATACTCAAAAATTAGTTATTTTGCTGAGCTGGTGCAACAAATTGGGAGTTCCGTGACGCTCGGTATCAAGGGTTCCCTCTGCTGATTGTTTTGATTGGTGAATAATTTACGCTAGATGGCGAACTTATTCGCTGGGGCTGGTCATACAGGAGATCTGGATAGTTTTCATACCAAGTCTTGTGGGAAGTTGTGGGGAGATAGGTGTTGCATGCGTTTCTCCTATACTTTGCCTGAATATAAACAAATCAGTAGGTTTCTGTTCTGAAAGTCTCAATGACCACTTGCCACCAGCTCAGCGTTCACCGCAGTTAACTGCTCTTTGCCGTTTAAGCAAATGACACAATTTTGCCTCCATTCTCCTCCATGCACTGCTGCGGAATGCAATAACCTACTGCCCGGGAATGGTTATGGAAACCAAAGGTACAAAATGGTTCAACTCCATAAATCTGGTAAGTAAATGAAACCTGCTGCTTCGCCTCATAATTTTTGTTTTTTAGTCAACCTGCTGCTGCTAAAAACGTTAGGCAATCTCCTAACTGAGGAGTAAAATATGAATTACGATTTAACTGCATAAAAATGCTTATTATTACACAAACTATTGCTTCTGTGCGGAGACACTACTGTAAAAAATGATGGAAAAATTTGATTCTATGCTATACTTCAATAACAAATAAGGCCTCAGGAGGCGAAATATGCACTCTGTTAGAATCAGCTTTTAACATTTGGCTGCAAAAGGGTCCCTTCGGTATACGATGACTGAACTTCTGAAATAAAATGTTTGATTTAGAAAATTTATCGTGGATTAGCCACGACTTTGGTGTTTTTCTATGCATATTATTCGCTTTTATTTCGATAGCGAATAACATCTCTTTACATAACCTCTTCAAGTCTCTCCCTTCACTTTGATTTCACCTTCGTTTGGCAGAGATCGAGTCGATGCCCAAGTCAAGACTTACCCCGTCCAGCAAATCCCATCAACAGCTTAGAAAATAAATATGACGGTTTGTTACTCCTTTAACACATTTTGCGGGCAACGCGTTCGTCCAATAACATCAGTTTACCGTGATCTTTTATGTTTATCTGTTTGTTAGATCCTCATCAAAGGCCTACACAGATAAAAAACTGCAATGTCCATTTTGACGCAATCACCTTAAATTCCTTCAGAAAGCTTTCGCACATACTGTACATCTTTTTCTAATTTTCCAGATGTGGAACTTCCACTCTGTCATGCCGGTGTTACAACCAGTTTGATTGCATTCGCTTTCTGTTTACTTTTCGAGTGTCGCGAGTGTTCTGTGGTGCCCATATCAGGTTACTTGCGCCGCGGTCCACGCGACTGCTTTCGCATTGAATGCTACCCTTCAAGTGGCGAGTCAATGGCAGCACCGCGCGTGAAGCTTTCCCTTGCACCCACCCTGTAACGCTACACACGAGACTAGACAAGCCAAAAGTACCGGTGATCAGTCTTCGGTATATACCAGTTATGGCCTGACCGGGAATTCAGCCATTGTTGGGAGATTTTCAGACCCATTTCAGAAACGGACTTTACTTGATCGTCGACACGGATTGCATTTTGCGGTTTATTCACGAAAGCGGTGTTGCCATACTTTGACCTTATTTGGGCATGTGTGTGCGAACTGAGGTTGCGTTTTCACTCTATTCTTGGTGTATGCAAATGACCTTCTACTTTAGGATACCCCTCTCTGATAACAAAATGACGTGAATGCATTTTCCGTGTCGGCGCTTCTTTCCTGACGTTTAATAAAATCGTGTGCAGTGTTGAAGTTTGGCAAAACTTTAGCTGTTCGGAGTTCAGTTATGGTTTTAATGATATTTGACTTCAGCATGTTGTTTGAAGTGTTGATTAACCTTTCACAAAACTTGAGGATGTAGCAAATGGTCACAGTGAATAGATCTTCACAATCGTTGTAATAATCTCACTTGGCGGGTTAAACAAATACTGAAGTCACGTGGAAAATGTCCAACAGTGATTCATGTGTTAGGCTTTAATACTTACCAGGTGCTGCAGTAATCAGTAATTAGCTCAAACGTTACTTTGGTCATGAATATGATAAGATTGACATTAAAAATGGGAAGAAAGACTGCGTCCCTCAAAATGTGACAGGAATGATGGCCAACAGGATCGGGCTGCATCATTTCCCCACCTGCTAACTCTTATGAAGAAAGGAAAAAGTTTGAATAGAAAGGCAAAGATCGCAGACAAAAAAAACTCACCGCATTCGCATGAAACTTACGAGCACCTCGCCTACTGGTATTGCTGCAAAATACTTGTGAAACCATTGCAACAAATCATGGACGTTTTGTGTCTATACTACAGACGGAAAAGGTATCGGTGGAGTAATTTAACCCAGGTATTAACCTATTTTGTTGAACGTTTACGGCTTTACGCAAACGATTCCCGTGGCTTGTTAGTGAATTGCCTTGTTGCTGTTTTGACGAGGCAGCCGAAACTGGTCACGCTTCGCTGGCTTCCCCTACGCATCTACAAAGCCGTTGAGTCTCGATCCTCGTTAGAATTGCGAAACTTCACTCAATGATTGGGTGAACTTTGGCAGCTGTCACGAGGTTTATTAATTTGACGGAAAATTTTCGAACATTGCTGCATAAGCCCATACATGAAATACGATTGTTTGGTTGCATCTATCCAACACAGATGATGCACTGCACAAAACAAAGTTTCCAATCACCATCCGAAGCATTATCGATGCAAAACATAGTTCACCACAGTCTAATGCAGAGGTTCGCAATATTTCCAGAAATGTGGCCTAATTAATAACTGGAGGGCCCGTGGTCAACCAACTGTACAACTTCTCCAATGCGACAACTGTTGCACATGCACAGAGAAGAGATATGGACACCTAAAGTGAACATTTAATAACACAGCGTGAGTTACAATCAATGCGAAGCCTGAGCCTGTTTGTTGTTAGAAAGCAAAATATTCAGTGCTCAATTCATGATAATGCACAGATCAAGTCATCTTCCTCATTAAACCTGCTTCTACATTTCGTTTCCATAACAACAAGAGCCGCCTGACTGCCTCACATTGACCTCTGTAACTTTATATTGTGCACAACGTAGTAGGCTACGTGGAAACTTCCATGTCGGAATAATGTCTAGTGCGTAATGACGAAAGAGAATTTATTATGACGTTTGTAGCTCAAGAGCTACCCACGTTTTCGAAAGTTCATCCTGCAAAATCTACTCGATTTCGATAATACCAAGCCTTACCTCTTTATAAATTTTTTCGTGGCCTGCAGGTTAAGACGCCCTGGTCTAATGTGCGATTAAAGCAGAGCAAGAAAATATTTTGTAACTAGTCGGTCCTAGATTTTGAAAGATGCATTTGTGTGCGTTGTATAAAAAATAATGGTCGCCACAAATGTTTGAAATCCTGATATCAGTAGAAGCCCTTGGTGATGATCATATTGAAGATCTTGAAAGGTTGTAAATTCTAAATACTAAACTTTTCTGTGTTTTGGTGTTTTCAGTTTTATTTTCATGATACTTCACTTTCGCAAACTCTAACTTTGTCATTTCGTTTCTTCTGCACCGCATGACATGCTCAGAAGTTTGTTGAACAAAAAGAAACAACTTTCTCTTAAAATAAAACGCGTGCAAATCAGTGACAAAACGCCCTTTGCTGCCGTTTTCGCCAATTGCTGAAATTGCGGCAAGAACTTCATGCATCACTGCAGTTGCTACGCAACGAACCAGTCATCGTTGTCTGCTGCTTTTCAAAAGTGAAAAGCAGGTAGAGATGTATGGCTCGCTAGAAATGTTTCTGTTGTCTTTTGAAACGTTTCATTTGTGACATGACACACGAAAGGTTGTTTTATATGAAAGTACATTGTAAGCACAAATCACTAAAGTAAATGCAAAAATATATGTTAGTCTTTTCTTTTCCTGAGGTTAGCCTACCCATCAGTAAAAATGAAAATGAAAGTGCATGGAACAGCTGCAGAGCTTCGGGAATTTACAAAAGGCACATCCACCGAAGCACTTCGTGTGACTTGAAAACAACTTTGTTGCGTAAACTTCACATGAAATGTTGTGGCTCTTGAGTATCAAGTCTTGGAAACCTTCGTATTCGCTGCAATTTTTTATTAGAAGGACGACAAATATGAATAATTGCCCACATCTTCCTCATGTAAGCTTTGTCCAAGGGCTACTAAAGCCCAGGTTGAAAGTAAATTTTGAAAAAAATTATTGTACTTTCTCGAAAAAGAAATTGTTTACCGCCTTTTATTGCACTATTTTTGCGACTATACTTTTTTGCATAACAGAAATGAACTATAGCAATTTAAGCTTTTTTAATCAAAATGCTATTCAGCAGTTTTGTGTTAGACGCGCTCATTATGTACGTCATGAAAAGATAAGCGGTTCCGACGTATTTCAGACAAAATGAAAATTAAATACAATCTATTGTACAACACTGTATTTAAACATAGAACCAAAAGACTCATCGGTAAAGGTGGCAACTGAACAAAAAATAACGCCAGAAACTAAGCTTAAATCACCACCGTTAACCGTGGGTGTTGGGCTCCGACAAAGTGGTGTGCTGTCACCACTCCTCTTCATAGTACTCGTATATATCCTTGGATAGATAGATAGACAGTCACAGCCGAGTTGAGGAGGGTGTCACTGTCTGAAGCAGCAGGATCAACTGTTTGTTTTTAGTGAACGATTTCGCACTGCTAGCATTTTCTGAACGAGGCGTCTAGCATGCACTTGATAAGTTTTCAGCTGCGTGCGACCGTGCCGGAATAAAACTAAAACAACCGAGGTATTATGTCTCTGTAGAAACCCAAGCAGTGTATGCTGCAAGGGTGCGGCAATACACTTTACACTGCAGCAGGTGGAGACGTTCAGGTACCTAGGGGTGGTATTCACGAGTGACGGAAGGCGGAACAAGAAGATTGATGCCCGGGTTGGTAAAGCAAACGCAGTTCTGCGTTAACTTTATCGCTCTGTGGTCACAAAACGGGAGCTTCCAAAGACCGTAAAGCTGTCAGGTTTTGAATCGGTCTTTGTTCCGATCCTCACCTTGTTGAAAGAATACTACCGCAAGTGCAAGCGGCAAATATATGATCTTTTCCAAGCGTTCATGGTGTGACACTTTGCGACAAAAAGCGCAGCTTTGAAATTAGTAAAACCCTGAATATTGAGTCACTTATCCTCCGAATCGAGAGATCCCAGCTACGTTGGTTCGGCCACGTGTCCAAAACGCCCCGGGAAAGATGTTTGAGGTAAGTCCTGCTGGCTACTCCCACGGGAAAGCGATCCAGAGTTCGTCCAAGGACCAGGTGAAGTGACTACATCACCGACAGTGCGTGACATCGCCATGGTGTGAAGCCAGCAGAACCAGGGGGGTAACGATGCGGGCAAGGGGGGCGCAATTCCCCGGGAGCCGAATCACTATGGAGACGCCGAAAAGTCCCAAAAATGTCGCAAGTACTTTCTTCAATGCAGTGAATTTGTTTCCGAAAGAACTCAGGTTGGAACATGGGGGCGCCAAACTTGCTTCATGCCCCGGGCGCCATCAAACTTCGTTACACCCCTGAGCAAAACTATTTGAGATTGCTGTTGACCGGGAGGATTTCGAGTCCCAGGACTTTCAGGGCAGCCAGCCTACTGTCCCGCGACCTTCCCCAAAGGAAAAGCCGTATGGTATGAAAGTGAATGAAATGATCAATTGAGCGAAAAATTAACAAACGAAGAGAACGTGTGCGTCATAAGATTATTAGTTAACAGCAACTTCCCAAATAAAAATAGGCTATATGTCAGAAAGCAGTTTGGATCAGCAATGTGTTGGGCCACCTTTGAAAGCGAAAAGGTACTATATTTAGTTTATTCTGTTACTAGTTATGCTGAAATAGCAACTTGCATGTGGCGCTATTTCTTGATTGCGGCGCTGGAGCTGCAGTGACACTGATCTTACCAACTGGTTGTTCATTGAAAAACATATTACAGAAACAGCTTACCGACCAAGTGTCCTGTTGTTGCGAACAGTGTTGCCACTTTGTTGTTACGGAAAAGTACTAGATTTCATGATAAAAAAAACTCTAGATTAACAAAAAACACTAGATTACAAAATATTGATCAGTCTTCTAAAGGAATTTAATGCAAGTAATGTGTAAAAGCAAAAGGCAAAACTTATACACAATGAAAATGGCCAGAAAATGCATTGCAATGCAAACAAAGACATTGCACAACTTATTGTAATCCAGAGACAAGAAAACTGGAGATAGCATCAACACTTGTGTTTATTTGTACAGGTCACGGGACAGATGATCACAGTGACTTCGTAACGGTTAACTCAAAACAGATTATATGCTCGTGTGTAATTTGAGATGTAATTAAGTAGAATTTTTAGCAAATCACAATTCCACAAAATCAAAAAGTCTTAATTGCGGTTACATTTACACAAAATTGTGCAATTGATTACATTGAGCTCACTCATAAAAAAAACATTAGATAGCTATGAAAAACTACTAGAACACTAGATGAAATGCAAAAACACTAGATCTAGTGGAAAAACACTAGGAGTGCACAGGCGGATCCAGGATTTTTTTTAGGTGGGGGCTCACGGACGAGATCATCCGGATATGTACTGACTGCATAGCAGTGAAGATCCAACTGCTCAGGTAAGTTTCTTTAACAAACACGGTTAATAACCATAAAAATTTTAGCCAAATCGCATTCTCACCATTACACGGGCTTACTGGGACGTTTCCGGAACCGAAGCGGCCTTCACAACAATTCAGAAAATATTCTCAAACTTATCTAACCTTAAAAATTAATTTGTTGATTGTCGAAAAAGTTTTTATTATTAGAAAAACAAACACAGGTCCGCGCCGAAAAAAACGCGTGGGGCGGGCATAAAAGTGACACAAACACTACACGAAGAAACCTGAAATGCCGCTAGTAACCTTTGTTGGCAGTGTGTGCAATATCATAGGCGCATCCAGGATTTCTTTTAGGGGGGGCTCAAGGATGAGTTCATCCGGATGTGTACTGACGGCCTAGTAGTGAAGACCCAACTGCTCAGGTAACTTCTTTTAACAAACACGGTTAATAACCATACAAATTTTGGCCAAATACGCATTCTCACCATCACCCAGGCTTACTAAGACGTTTTCGGAACAGAAGCGGCCTTCAAAACAATTCAGAAAATATTCTCAAACTTATCTATTTTTAAAAAAGTCACTTGTCGGAAATGTTTTATTATTAGCAAAACAAACACAGGTCCACGCCGAAAAAAACGCTTGGGGCAGGCATAGAAGTGACACAAAAACTATACGAAGAAACGTGAAATGCCGCCAGTAACCTTTGTTGGCAGTCTGTGCAAGATCCATGCCTTGTTGTTTTCGAAAATTGCAGATGTTTAATGGAATAGAAGTTCATAACTTTCGGACTTGAAAATTTTTTTATTTTCGGAAAATTTTCCTATTTTTATTGCATAATACCAGAGACGTAACGAGGGGGAAGGGGGCACAATTCCCCGGGTGTCAAATCACTGCGGGGGGAGGGCATAAAGTCACAACAATGTCATTAGCACTTTTTTCAAAACAGTACATTTGCTTCCGAAAGACCTCAGATTCGAACATGGGGGCGCCAAACTTGTTCTTTGCCTCGGGTGCCATCTAACCTCATTACGCCTCTGCACATCACGATTGTCTAGCCAAAATGGCGAAATTTGTTTGCAAAAATACCTGCCCATCAGTGGCAAACTATCAATCGCAAACTGTTCAAAACAAAATGCTGTTGATTATCGAGGTCATTTGACCATAGTAAATAACTGAAAGTCGAAAAGAAGGTATAGTATTTCTAAAACAAGCACAACGTTACCTCCCCAAAAACTGTTTGGGGTACGCGTAGAGACAAACAGGCCAAAAACCTCGAAAGCAATAAGTATGCTGGCACTTTGCCTTGAGAGGTGTTTAGTGCATAACAAAGGCATTGAAAATGATCAGACAATATTTTTCCATGTCACAGCGGGAAACGTGGAGTTTGCAGTGAGTCAATGACCAAATTATCATCCATTCAGTTTTTTGTAAGAAACGTGACTATATCGCGGTAACGCAATTTTAGAAATACTGCAGAATAGGTTGAAAAAAATTACTAGAGACAGCAGAATCTTGGTCGATGAAAAAGCAACTGATTTCGTGCTGAGTAGAACTTTTGTCCAAAAATTTTTGCTGGGAGACAGGGGTGTATTGCTAAAAAAAGCGGTGTGGGAACGCCGTTCCCTTCCTGTTTCACTTTAGTGCTATGGTGTTATACACGAGATAACTTGTCGTTTACTCGACGCTACACGTAGAATTGAAATGAAAAATCTGAATCTTCAAGTAACGTTGCTTGTGTAAAAAGCTGTGGGAACGCCGTTCCCACCCCACTACACCCCTGCTGGCAGGTCTGATGCTAATCAGTTGGTCATCTTTAGCATAGCCTGTAGCTAATCCAACGCCCTTTATTTTTAGTTTATCTGACATGTAGGCTACGCTTTAAGGTTAGGTTTACAGTTTTGGAAATTACGCTGTCGCTGAGCGCTCTAACCCACTTGTAGTTAACTGCATTGTAAGTTCGTTGTAGCGTAATTTTGATGCCTTCGCTTAAACTACAGTAATAACATGAGCTGCACTCATTCATAAAAGCTTGTAGGAAAAAATAGTATGATCTGCAGCTTATTCAACTGCTATCCACAGTCTACTCAGTCCTGTCGCGACGGGGGAGTTTTGGTGGACTTAGCCCCCCAAACAAAGATCCAAGACCCTCAAATGTGATCATGAAACACTATAAATCAGTGGAGTTTCAATTTTTAGAATGTCAAGCTCCCCCGCAGAAACGCAAAGCCCCCTTATTGAAAACTTTCTGGCGACGATTCTGAGTCTGCTGTTTATTCACCTTTTGTCCACGAGAAGTCCAATCTTACCCAAATGAAAAAAGAGTTTAAATATTTGCGTGCGCAGTGGCATAGCCAACCCAAAATTTCGGGTGGGTCAAAATGTTTGATTTTAGGCGAGCAACAGTGTTTTGATTACTGCCTGTTAAAGCACAAAATGGTTACATATTCTAAAAATTTGGAGGGACTATGTCCTCCTGTCCCCCTTGGCTACGCCTATGCACGTATGGTTTATACAACGTATATGTAATGTAAATACTTTATGTAAACACTTACGTATTTATATAATATTGGGACCACATTTTTATATGAAAACTTGTTTATTAGAATTTCATTTATAGTGAGATAAACACATTCGGACTGCCCAAATTCAGCAAAATAAGCTTTGCTTTTAATATTTTCGTCCCTATCCGTGCATAAAATGGTTTATTTAAAGGGCTATAAAAAACGTATCTGAAATCAAATAACGTATCTGAAAAAAATTAGGGGTTTCAGCCCCCTCAGCCCCCCCTGGATCCGCCTATGGAGTGGCACCACTGGCTGGGAATGACCACGTGGAACAGTTAGATGTCACAGTACTGCAGCTATTGTGATGCAATAGCCGCTACCGAGCCCATAAGCAAATGTGCAAACTGGTTCGAAACATAAAACTGGCTGATGCGTCTTCGTGCCCATAAAAGTCAGTACCTCCAAACCCTGGAAAACCCCACCAGTTGCGTTCCTCTCCAAACACTTGTGTTTACCATTGTCGAACGAACAGAGTCAAGTTTCATGTAGTAGATTTGGTCTGTAGGGGATTCACGCAAAGTTAACTTCCGCGCAGCCAGCCTTATGTGACCCTGGTCTCGTGATTGATAAAATGTAATTTACAAGTACAAGCAATAGGTCGCGTGATCTGTCACAATTCCAAACTGCTATGGTACTTCTACCATACAGATAGTAGTTCCGCTTGGTTCTTCAAGAAAACGTATGGCAAGCTTCTTTTAAGAGAGAAAGCATGCTTTTTACAAAAATTTTATTCGCAGCTAAGCGGAAAGCTGCAACAGAAAACCTTAGCATGTCGTCTGCGAAAAAATATATCTATCGCAGAGTCCATGGACGCTCTGCTGCTGCTGTTTTATGAACTGTTTTGTGACGTGCGACAGATCAAGGGCTTAATCCGGGGGCGCAGAACGTTTTCGCCATTGCTGGCTGCATTGCGCTTATTTTTATGAATTACGGCCGCCAGTGGATCCAAATTTTTATAATTTTTTTGCGTTGCTTCTACACACAACATAGCCTGCTTCCACACGTCTGTTTGGCCGTCTTTCTGATAAGAATCTTAATAAAGCAAACGAAGAGTTTTATTAATGCATGGCCGCCATAACTGATATTTTAGACGACATGTGTAGTGCGAACGACCGCATAAATTTGATCGAAGGCCGCATCCAGCCGTCCGGCCGCATGCTGGGCATCCATGGTTTAATCAATTCATGTTTTGCCGTTTTGAATTTACTTTCAAGAAATGACCTTGAAAAGGTCACACATCTCAAAAACAGTAGCACTTTTTCACCACATTTCCCCAGGAGTTGTCATTTGTTTAGTCAGAGATACTTCTGATATGCAGGAAGCACATGTTATAGGTCTTATTAATATGTTCAGCATTGAACTATCCAGCGATCAAAAACGTGGAAGTACAGGTTTACTGTATTGCTGAAGTGTTACGATGGCAGAGCGCTGTCATAAAATTATAAACAGTCTTCAATTTGTTTGCAAACGGTGCCAATAGCAAGTTTGAAACCTACTGGATCTAAGGATCGACCTTTCTTCATAGATTGAAGCTGACTGCGACATCATCAGTTACTTTCACTTTTCTCTTCCAGAACTCTTTAATTTTCATATGTCTCTTTAAAGTTTGTTGTACCTGCGTGTCGTTAAATTTGTTGTACGTAACGATCCCTTTATTCAAACCCTCAATAACAACTTGTATAGCTCTGCAAAGCACGAGTTGTAGCGTTTCGCCACGTGCAGTCAAGCGTTGCTGGTACATGACGTAATGTTCAGGCCATGTAGTCAGAGTTCAAACAAGGCACGTAAAAGAGCAAGCTCATCTGGAGGAGACTTTTATCCACCGCGACTCCAGAATTGACATCTAGAGTGGGTGTGCGGCAATTGGGAAAAGCAGGTTATAATTAGTAATATCATTTTCACAGTATAGAAAAGAAGCAGGGCGTTCGAGGCATCTGGATGACATGCTGTGCCTTCACAACTTTGCAAGAATTCTGCTGCACGTACCCACAGTTCAGTGCGGCCCTGGGGAGTATTCGGCGGCATTGCCCCCCAAATTTTGTTGCGCCCAGAAATTTTGTTATTAAACATAAAATAAAAACAAAAATCTTGACCCCTGAAAACGTATTTTACCCCCCGAAACCTCAAAACTTGGTTAGGGGCCTGGTTCAGTCACAATGTACCACAAGGGCGAAGCATTTAAAGCTGTTCGCGAAGTGTTTTACTAGGACACTTTTGACAGTATGTTTTGAGGTAGATTGTAAGCGGCCATGAAAAGGAAGGCATGTGCTGAAAAGAGGTCCCGTTTCAGTCGACCGATGATTCGATGACAGCTTTTCGGGGAACACTTTGGCTCGAAATGACTTCCTGGACGCTGCATTAGTCCTCACCTGTTTTCGATTTTAAGAATTGTAGTTAAAAATTACTTTAATATTGGGGCTTCTATGAATGAGTTTTGGGGGGATACGAGTGAAATATACCATTTACGCAACGGAGTAAAAACGTATAGAACAAAATGCAAATCTCCGTTTCTACCTCGGTTCAACAGCAAACAATTTCAAGGAAATCCTTAGTTTGGATAAAATGCAATATCAGGTGTAAAGATTTTTTACACGGGCTCACTATTTTTCGTTACTGATTATATTCACCAAATTCTGTTGTATTAAGCGGGCCAAAATTGTATCCCTTAGATTAGTCGGGTTTTCTCCAGCCCTTATAATGAACTCCTGCTCAAATTCTTTATAAACCACGTGAATTCTTGTATGAGATATACGTCGTTACTTGACTGAATCAAGCGAAATCGGGGCAGTGGGTCTGACAATTCTTTTACCCCAAAAGCTAAAAACGTACAATTGTACTTGATATTTCCTGCCTTTTGCGCAAGAAGCAAAGGAGGTTTGACAAATCTTTTTTTTAATCTTAAATAGCAGTGCCGATTAAAATTACAGGGAAAGGTGAGATGCAAAATATTTGCGGGTAAAAGCAGACGTAATTTTATTTGAGCTGTCAAGATGATCAGGACGTTAAAACTTAAATCAACAGCACTTAAGACTGTATTTAACTTCTGAAAGAAAAAACGTTTTATGTGTATTAGCATTGTTGAAAAAATAATTAGTGATTGTTTTCTGCGAAACGAGCGAAGTAAATTTACATGGACGGCAAAATGGCTCAAATGTCTCATAAAAAACAATTGATCGTTTGTCCAATCGCCCTGTCGTGCGTTGGCCAGAAAGTCCCGTTGCGGCAACCCACACAAAAGTGATGCAATGGTTGGGAAAACAAAATAAATAAGATCTGGTCTTGCGCTGGAAAAATCCCATCTTTCCTTTGTGTGCTGAAAGAACTTTTCCACGACCACCTCCCGGGGAAGCGCTCTGGCACGCGTTCACGTGTGACGTGCTGCGCTGGAACGCGCACGACATTTGACCCACTTTGAGGTGAAGGAACTTAATTTTCGAACGAGAGGTCAGGGTAGGGAGGGCGTACTGCTCGACTGGTGGGGTAAGTACTGCCAGACACGTCAGATTCATCATTCATTGAACCCTGACTACCTGAGAAGATGCAGTAAGAATGATGTCTCGTAGTTACGTACAGTTGGATAAACAGTTCGATGTAGAAAAGTCGTTGTTATAAGACGATTTGTTAGAATCTCTGTGGCCTTGCTTTTCGCGGATGAGTGCATAATACGTTGGCTGACAGACTTTGCTTTTCGTGGCAAATATTGACGTTCGGCGTTAAAGAACGCGACTCTCTTTTCAGCCGAAAAATATAATTGAATGGCAGCAAGATAAGGGTGCTGGTTTATTGCGTTCGGCGATTGTGGCGGCGATCTTGTTAACAAGTACGCTCGAAGTGTGTCGGATGTTTGTTTGAAGTTGGATGTGCAAGTCAGCATGAGAACACATCTTGTTTCGCTTTATGTTGGGAAAGGGAAACCTGAAAAAAGTTGAATAAAATGCAGAATAAAGGAAGAGAAGTTAATTAAATTGAATGGCAGATCAGCAGTGAAGCTTTGAAGCAAAAACGATAAAAAGTGATTGCTAGATTGCTGCTTTAATTCAGATCTAAAGTAGAGCTTGATGTTGTCAAATGTTGATTAGTTGAATCTTAACATTTTCGTGGAAAATCTTCTACAAAAAATACTGTTCTGAAGTTTTTCAACGTGCCGGAACGCAAAGCTGTGATCGAATAAAAAAACAGCACGGGTAACCGAAAAGGCTTAAAGATGACGGCAAGCAGCATGCTTTAATGCTTGACCAACTTTCAGCAACAGTAAAACCTATTTCAACTATTCTGATCTCTGAAAAGCGAACAACTGGTTTTACGAAATTATACGAAGCCAACGTTTTTAAAAACCCTTGACCTTGCTTTGTTGCAGTAATGGAGCTTATCGGTTGAAAAATTTTAGCGACCAACGGAACTTCATATCAAAGCGAACAGCGGCTCGTTTCTTTGCAGAACTGTTCAACTGTGTCGCGTTTTTTAAGGATTTTCTGGTGTTGATTTTCCAGGGAAGAAGAACATATTTTTCCGCATCGCTTCAGGCAAATGGTCACCTGGACGCACACACTCGCGAGCCATGTTTACAGACGTGGCAACCATGAGCTTGTTTTCTGATGTTTGTGTAGATTGCATGCTGCAGCAAGGGAGCCTTTTTTGAAAAACAGACAATTCCAGTTTTAAGGGCGTTTTGTACAGGCGTCTCTAACACTTTCCGTGGAAGAAAAACTAATTCGTTATTAGAGAAGGAAAGTGATTTGTGAGGATAACTATGGACGAAGCAAACTATTGAAAATTCTACAAAAATTCTCTTGTGGTTGCCTAAGACCCGTGTTCCCCGTTAAAGTATCTTGGAGCGTAATAATTAGTTTGTGAAGCCGGTGTAATAACTTGGAGTGATTTTGTTCAGATTATCGTGAAGCACTGACATCATCTGTTGATTTTATTTGTTTGCGTGCTTGGCTTAAGATTCATGTCCCAGAAGTGAGTGCAGTGGCACAAGCAAACACAATGCTTATATCACATCACATCTCATGATATAAGGTGCTTGCTGGTACATGCAGGCATTACGGAAAAGAAGCAAAAGCGTCAGCAAACTGCAGCATACAGATACGTTACGCAGTGAGATAAAAGTAAAAAGCATCAGATTTACGAACTGAGCCGAATGAAGATGCCGAATGGAACAAATGCTTGCAAGTCGCTTTGCAGCAATGCATAAAATGTCTTGACGAAATTGTTTAGGTGATGCTGATTGCTGACAAACAATTGCATTTTAGGAGATGCAGTGCAAGACACCATAGGCGTTGCTACAGGCTATGTGCAATCGTTTATAAACTACGTCGTGGGTATTTGCATCATTGACAGCCAATGTTCCCTCTAAGCTGCGCGGCCGCCAGCTGGCCTAGAACCCCCGCGCAGTACTTTCGTTCTGCCGCGCACTGCATAAGTATTGACAAGACAAACTAACATACGTGCTTTCAATCGGAAGCAAGCCCCACCTTTGAGATTTGAGCTCACACGGCCTTCCATTCCGCGCACACTAAGCAAGCTCTTAGAGGGAACGTTG